>Ga0076173_108_pt2 | contig 29205 bp, 28 predicted proteins | sample RifGroD2_FD_67770 | JGI IMG/M metagenome (GOLD analysis project Ga0076173, IMG submission 67770) | Parcubacteria bacterium GW2011_GWD2_38_11
AGCACCTTCGCGCTTTGTTAAACTTCCAACAAACAATAAATATCTCTTGCTACGTAATCCCAGTTCAGAGATGTTATGCTTAGATTTTATGGATTTTTCCTTCATAAAAGCTTTCTCTTTCAATTTAGTGGACTTATTAGTTTATCAAATATTGTATATTTTGTCAAGCCATGAAATTCAATAAAAACTGCACCAATAAACCACATTATGTCATTCTGAATTTATTTTCAAACGGAGCGAGCGAAATAAAAATGAATTTTTATTTCCGAGCGAGTGCAGAAAATATACTAATATTTCAGAATCTAGAGAGATACTGAAACAAGTTCAGCATGACACGAGTTAATTTTGGCAAACAAAAAGACCGTCCCAAATTATTGGAAACGGCCGACATTGCTTTATACTTTCACCTTTTCTCTGCCATCAGAGCGAAAGGGTTGTTTTTAAATTCAGATTTGAAACATTTCGGATCTCGATTGAGAATCCACTCCCACTGCCTGCGATTGCAGTTCAGTGAAACTTCAGAAACTCAATTGAGTATTCTGAGTATGCCATATGCGTTTGCAAGATGACATTAAAACAAAAACTAGTGGGAAGTTCGAGTTAAAATTCCAACTCGAACTTCCCGAGAAACTTACGCCACAACTATTTCTCCGGTACTTATGAGGTGTAGTATGAGACGTTTTTGCTCAACGGAGTGAAAATCAGCTCCATCGAACGCTCCATTGTAATACTCGGTCATTACTTCACGAGTAGAACGACGAAGTTTTCCTTTATCCGACATCTGAGCGCGCACGATTTGTGCAGGATCAGCGGGCGCCAGGGTAACAGTTTTTGGAACATATATTGAAACATACATCCCATTGACTATCGAAGGAATGTAAGTCACATTCCTGCCCACAACATCTTTAAGTTCGATGATTATGTGATCAAGTGTTTTCACTGCTGCCGCTGTTAGGTCCGGAACATCGTCGATTTTTACATCGATGTTGTCCACTTTGTCCTCAACTCGGCTAAGAGTTTTCTTGAGAAGGACAAAGCACACCAATCCCAACAGAATAATCACTACTGCTGCGATGACAAGGTACAGAGCGATTGAATCGCTGAGTTCCTTGCCAACCGACCACATTGTGTTGCGAGATTTTTCAAACTCACCGTTTTTGCCGGTAAGTTTGTTATCGAGGCTTTTTACGCCATCGCCAACTTTTTTAATCTCCCCGGTTTGGCCGTCGATTTTTTGCCCGAGAGCATCAACCGACTTTGCAGTGGCAGTGTCTTTTTTTATGATCTCAGCGTTGAGAGCTGCGATCTTTTTATTGACACTACCCACACCTCTGTTTACCGCTTTTTTCACATCGCCAATCGTAAACGAAGGCGACACTTCAGGATAAACAGCGGTAGTGTTGGGAGAAGGCACAACTTGTACCTCCTCAGGCACTGTGAATGCCTGCGCCATCGGCACAAGCAAGAAAACAAAAACGAAACTTACGAGAAACTTTTTCATAGCGTCCCTCCTTAAGGGATGAGGCAAAATTTTGGAAGCGGGCTTCTTGCGAAACCCGCTTTGGGTTATTGTTCAAACGACATTGGAAACTTCTCCAGGTTTTTTTCATTGGCAAAATCTGTTGCCACCCGGAGTCCGTATATCTGATTCAGACAACCTGCCTGCAAGTAATATACCCGCCGCATAATTGCCGAAGCCTCGGTGCGATGCTTTTTGATATCCTTGCCGAACTTGAAGTTCCGCTCAGCTATTTCAAAGTTTTTATTCGCATCGTTCAGATACTGTTTGTCGCCCGTGCATACCGCGAGATCAATATATTTCTCTCCAAGTGCACTGCGCAGTTGGAGATTATTGAAGCAAAACTGGGTGCAAAGTGCAATCCGCCTCTTCAATTCATTGATCTGTGCCCAAATGCCATCTGGGTTGCAGGCTTTCGGCGGACATGGCTTTTCAACCACAACCGGAGGTGCAGGCTGAGCAGGTGCAGGTTTTTTTCCAATAAGATAAAGTGGGCCATCATTCATACACAGCACCTTGACCCTTCTAACTCGCTCTGCTCGCGTCTTGTTTTTTCCAACCATGGCACCTGAGGCAATAACAAAGCCAGATCCCTTTGAAACTTCCGCAGTTGAACCGCTCATTCCAATGGACGCTCCGACTGTTATGCCATCAATGTATTCGGAGTAGGATATTGCTATCCTGCGAGTCATAGTCTCATCTTTACAAGCCTTGGCAGCTTCGCCAAGAAATGCTTGATCAGACCAGTCAGGTTCACCAACCACTATGGATGTGCCCAGAACTTCATCTCCTGGGTTAGAAGCAATCTCAGGCCAGTAATTCATCACGAGGATGTCATCCTGGTTATCCTGAAGCTTTTCGCCTTCCATCGTGAACTGCACTCTGCCACCCCATTTTGTTGGCATAAGATCCAGAAAATGGAATCCCCATCTCATTTTGTCAATCTTCTTGACGCTGAGACGGGCATACAGTGGAGAGTAATAAAACTTCCACTCTGTGCCGACGATCGGTGTACCGGGATTTAAAAAACCGACGAAACCGACTTCCGGCAAATTGCCATAAATAACTGCGCTTGAAACTTGATCTTGATCCTGCCCCTGCTCCTGCCCCTGCGTGTTAGTTGCAGTTGCATTCCCACCAGTGGCGTCAACGTTGTTGGTATTATCCGATCTAACATTCACATCATCAGCAATCGCGAATCCCGCGAAAGACAAATTGTACATCATCACCCATCCCACCATCATAGCTGTAAATTTTTTCATGATAATCTCCTTTTTTCTTTCGTTAGTTTGTGAGTTCGAATCCGCGAAATTGCGATTATATAAATCCTATTTAATTGTCAAAACAGCAGGCGTTCTATATTTTAACGGGGCTTGTTTTTCATTACTTTTTAGTAAACAAGCGCCGACTTGAATATAGATGCTTATTTATTCAGAACTATACAGTCTAGCAGAAAATAACGCTTTTGTCAAGGGTGAATCCCACTGAAGCCAAAATCCGCCTAAACAAGCGGATTTTGGAGAGTGGAATTTGTTTTTATTTTTATACTCTGTCATTCCGGGCACAGGTCCGGAATCCAGGTTCTTTAGAAATTCTTGTTATATGTTTTATGGCTTGACCAATTCAGCTTTAACAATAAGCCGTTTGAAATTTGTTCCCAGTGGCCAACAAGTAGACAAAGTAAGCACTGGGACATCAGTGTTGGCAAATATTTTTTCATCATCAGGCGCAGTGACGAATTTTTCGTTTATTTTATATTTGTAAAAAATAATTTTACCATTTTGCTGGATGGTTTTTATGTTAACAATATCCCCCACTACCAAATCATTCAGATTCTTAAAGATGTAATTAAAATCACCCTTAGCCCAAACGTAATTGCTAGAATGACCAGAGATGATTGCATTACCTTTTTCGCCAGGGGCTGCTGATTTTGGAAAATGAGAAAGACCGCTTTCCAAATCTTTAAGAGCTTTTTTTGCATCTTCACTTTGCGACCAAATCATTGGAGCATCAACAGCAATTTTTTCAATCTTTACAAACACCAAAGGTTTGGCATCTCCTGGTGCATCTGGGTCATATCCATTAACGATTTCCTGCTTATCTGAAAATTTGTCGCCATCAGTGTCGATATTATTAGGATTTGTTCCGTGAATATATTCTCGATAGTTAAGCAAGCCATCACCATCAGCATCACTGTCGTACACGTCTTTACTGATGATGTTATTTGCTTTTGTCCAAGCTGCAAATTCTGCCAAATTGATGCCATCAATATTAGTTCTGCTTATAAGATTTTCGTCTTTTTGCAAATCAACAACAGTTACTGGTTTCGGACTTGTTTTTACAACAGGTCTAAAATCAAGAAGATTCACAACATAAAATCCCAACGAAAACAATGCCAAAAAAAGGATGCTTAGCACGGCAACCTTTTTTAACTGAAATTTTGTTTTGTCAGATATTTTAAACATTGAAATGTTGTTTGAATCTAATTTAATCTGCCTAAGCAGTATATTTTTTTATTCCAGCAGCTGCGCCAACAAGAGAAAAAGCGATCAGCGCAATCATTCCCACCACGCTGCTACCAGTTGCTGGCAATCTTTTTTTAATGACTACTCTTTTTTTGTCATTATTAGAGTGAATATATTTCTTATCACCATTAAATTCCACCTTAACCTCGCTATCATCATCTTTATCACCCTTAGTATCCACATCAACATCCACATTAGTGTCGCTATCACTATCATCACTCACCTCAACACTAACTTTGGAAGATTGATCGACTGTAGCATTTCCACCAGTGGCAGATACCGACTGGGTTTGGGTTTGCGACTGACTTTGAGTTTGAGTTTGTGACTGAGAAGAATACGTTGACCCTGAGGTTTGCGATTGACTTTGAGTTTGCGCTTGAGTTTGAGATTGAGTTGCGCTAGCTGTTCCTCCAGTAGCCGTCACGTTATTAGTGTTTTTAACGCTAATATTAACATCTGCTGAAACAAAGTTTATGGAAAATAGTGCTGCCATAAGCACCATTACACCCAATATAACTAACTTTGTTGTAATTGCAGTTTTTTTAATCATATCTTTAAAGCAAGGCAACGAGCCTGCTATTTAAACAGTCTTAAAAGAATATTTTTTTGCACCAAAAGCGGCAGCAGCCAAAGCAATTGATGTGATTGCGATAAGACCCATTGAACCTCCACCAGTTGCTGGTAATTTCTTTTTTCCCTTTCCATTCCCACCATCACCACCATCAACGCTTATTTTTGAAGATTGTTCAACATCAACATCGCCACCAGTGGCAGATGCTGATTGAGTCTGATTTTGAGCTTGCGCTGACTGTTGTGATTGAGAAGATCCGTCATTTTGTGATTGACTTTGTGATTGTGCCTGTCCTTGAGATTGAGTTGCGGTGGCTGTTCCCCCAGTTGCTTTGACATTGTTTTCATTCTTTACCTCAATGTTAACATCAGCCAAGGCAAAACCTGTAGCAAAGATTCCTGCCATAATTATTGATGCCAATACCATTTTTTTCGCTATAAAAGCGCTTTTCTTGTTCATATTTTTATAAATAAGTTTAATTAACGATTTATCTATTACGACTTTATAGACTAGCACAAAAATAATTTTCTGTCAAGAGTAAGCTCTCGCAGTATTTTAAGATCTTTACTTGTCTGTACTATATACAATATTTCATACAATCAAGTTTTGCTATATCTTTCTTTTTAGATATTGATTTATTTTCTATCAACTGCAGCTTCTCCTTTCTTGCTATTTTTTTGATGCCAGATTCTTCCTTGGAAGCAAGCGAGCGATTTTTGTGTTCACTAAAATACACCAGCTTGACCGGACGATGCGCCGAAGTATATTTTGCACCTTTAATGGAATTATTATGCTCATTCATTCTTCTTTCCAAATCAGTTGTAATGCCAGTGTATAGCGAATTATCAGAGCATTTAACTATATACAAATAATACATATCATTTAATTGCACCTTCTTTTTTTAGAATTTTAATTTTCACTTCACTGCCGCGATTATATCCCCCAATTTTTCCGTCACTACGCACCACCCGATGACAAGGAATTTTTGGATCATAATTTTTATTCAGCACATTTCCCACGCTGCGGTATGCCGCAGGACTGCCAGCCCGCACTGCCACTTCTTTGTATGTTAAAGTTTTTCCTTTAGGAATTTTTGAAACCACTGCCAACACCTTGGCGCGAAAAGAGGCTGGCGTTCGATATCCAGGCTTGCCCACCTTTCCTCCTGTTTTTGCATAATTTCTCATAGTCACAGTATATCAAGTGAATCACAAAAAACAAACTTGCCAGTAAGCCCAATAATATATACAATTAAGACAAAGCCTTCAGAATTGGAAAGCGAAAAAATGAATCCCACCTGGATTATCAGGGAAAAATGAATTTTTTCCGATACTTTTTTCAAGGGAATCACACGCTCTCTATGCATTGAGGGCTTTTAACTTTTCAATAACCCAAAAAAACGGGCTTCTCAAAGAGATCAGCCCGTTTTTTCCTGCACAAAATTCCAAGAGAAATTATTCTGTTGTTTTTCCATTAAATTCTGGACCATCAGCATCAGCGTCTGCTTTGGTCACGCGCTCAATCCCATCTTGATGATGAGCAGGTGCATAAATCGTATACAACTTTAATAATTGGGAGTCAGAAATGTTTATGACATTATGTTGCGCTCCAGCTGGGACAATCACACTGTCTCCATCGCCAACATCATATTGAGTTTCATTGATAACAACCCTACCATCACCTTTTTCAAAACGAAAAAATTGGTCGCCATCACTATGAACTTCCAAGCCTATTTCCTCGCCTGGCTTGAGTGACATCAAAACCAGTTGGCAATACTGCGCTGTATAAAGCACTTTGCGAAATGACTCATTTTCCAGTGTCAGTTTTTCAATATTACCCTTGTAACCCTTTTTCATAGTAATATATTATTAATTTTTACTACAAGTAATTACAGATAGGCAAAAATTTTATTTCCAAAAATTCTCACCAGGAAGTGACATTTACATATATCAAATGCAGCAGTGCGATGTTTTGAATTATAAGCATTGGAATGCCCACAATAAAATACCACTTTTTTGTTTTATGATGAAAGGCAATCATTCCAGTATACACACCAACACTGCCGAAAACTGTTGCCATAAAAAATAGTAGTCCTTCGGAGATTCTTTCAGCCCCAGCTTTTTTGGATTTATTTTTATCCAAAAGCATAATAAAAAATGCCAGCAAATTTATCACCCCAAAAAATACTATTACAATAAAAAGTTTTTTATCCATAGTTTAATCATACGCCCTTAGCTAAAAAAGTACAAAGAAAAAGGGGTCCATATTTCTATGAACCCCTCGCAAAAATTCAGCGTCATCACTCAGCATTTTCTTTGATGATTTTTTCAATATCCTTTATTTTTGCCTCAGCATAAGCAGTGCAGCTCTCCTCAAATCTCCCTCCTTTGGCTGCACCAATCTTTACTGCACATTCGCCGCCTTTTTTAAAAGCAAGAGCAAGTTGTACTTGAAAACATTTTTGACGTTTTGTCTTTGGTGGTTTTACATTATCCTCTGTTTCATCTTTAACATTGTGACGTTCTAAAACACCATTCATCTGCCACCTCCTTTTAGGTTTTAAAAACTACAATTTAACAGAAATTTTTACTTCAGATCCCTCTCGATCAATGAGCAACTTAATTTCGTCTCCTTTTTTGTATTGACTAATCAAGTTTGAAAGCGGATTATCCAAATTTATATTCTGATCATTTACAGCTAAAACAATGTCATTAATTTTTAGCCCTGCTTTTTCAGCTGGTGAAAAAGCGATTACTGCCAATCCCTGCTTGCCTGAAGGAGAAAAAATGAGCGCTCCTCGATCGCGATTCAAACTATGAGCAATGGCATACTCCTTGGTAATTGAAACATAATACGCTCCCAAAAAAGGACGATTTTCAAGTTCATTCGAAAGAGCCAATCCCACAGCTTTTTGAACAATATTAGAAGGTATTTGAAAATATTGATTCTGCCCATCAACCACAATAGCGCCATTGATACCAATCAAATCTCCACTATAACCAATCACTGGCCCACCTACATATTCTTTTTGATTATTAAAATCGCTTTCAAAAACACCTTCGAGCTTTTCCGATGAAGAAACCGTCTTACCCGCTAAATTATAAGTTTTAGCAAGATTACTGAGCAATCCTGATGCATAACGATTTTGATATTCCCCAAAAGAATTTCCAATTGCCACTAATTTTTTTCCAGGATAGACTCGTGACGAATCGCCGAAAGAAATTGCAGTTAAATTTGTGGCCTCGATTTTAAGAAATGCCAGATCAGAAAATTCATCAATTCCCAACAACTTAGCATCGTAATTAGCACCATTAAAAAGAAGGACTTTATAGGTGGCGTTTTTTTCAATGATCGCGCTACGATAAGTTGCGATCAAGCCATCACTGGTAACAATAATCCCTGTACCACTTTGATCAGTATTTTTTGTCATCCTCGTTGCTAAATCTTTTTGCGATCCAAGCGAAATAATATTAACCACAGCATTTGAGGCTTGCGATGCAACTTCATTAATTGAATCATCTTCTTTAATTGTCACTTGTTCTGTCTTATTGATCACTGTGACATTTTCAGCTGAGTGCTTAAGGAAATTTATACGAGATAAATGTTTGTTAGTGCGGATAAATGGCAACACTTGTTGATCAAAATACACACCGCCAATTCCGCCAACACCAAAAATTACAAGCAGAATTAAGCTTATTTTTACAACATTCTTTATTGTGACTGATTTTTCACTCATTTTGGGTTTCAGATTTTATTAAAAAGAATTAACTACTCTTACAGAACAGGTAGCCAGCGCGTACTAGAAAGAACCAGCGCCACCAGTACTCCAAAGAAAAACATATTTGTGATAACTCGTTTTTTTGAGAGTGTATCCAGAAAATGACATTGGACCAGATCCCAGAACACATAATAGAAAATAAGACTAATAACACCTGTTGTCAAGTATCCAAAAGGCCAAAAATTCAAAACCCAAACAATTTCAGCCATCACAAACCCCAAAACAAGGCTGTAATTAAGCACATTTTTTTTATTATCATTAATAAGCCAAAAATATTGAAAACTCACTAAGACGGTTATTGCCATAAGCATCGTCATCAAAATCCAAAGTGGAATGGCAAAATTCAAATATATGCCGTATGCCGTGGCATTAAAAAGAAAAATTGTCGCTACACTTCCTGCAGCGATGATACCTCTAGCGGTTTGATCTTTTTCATAGCTACGCAAACGATACAGCGCAATATGCAAAAAATAATATGCAAATGCACTGAGCAAAATCAGAAGTTGCTCTTGCTTAATGGATTGCACAAAGTACAAAAGACCCAGTGTTGAAACAACAAGCAAAAGCGGAATTGGGGTCATACTGGTTCGCTGAGAAACACGTTTGGCAATTTGATAAAAGTAGACAAACAAGAGAAAGAAGGAGACAATTGCAAGCCAAATAGCACCGCCAGCACCAGAAACCTCAGCCAGTCTGGAGCTAATTACATCGCCAGCAATAAATTCTAAGATAAAGAAGAAAAACAAACTATACAAAAATATATGAAAATGAAAAAACATACGATGAATTTGCGCAAAAATTTTAAAAAAATCAGAGAGAATCTATCCTATTTTTAAAACCTTTCTCCCCTACTATTGATTTTCGCATTTTGTGGCAAATATGTCAAAAAACGACACGTGCGTGTTGTTTTTTTTGTAAGCCTGTTTTCCATTGAGGCCGCTGACTAAGCTATTTTTGAAAAACTATTTTTTCTTTTTCAAGCAAAACTTTAACTGTGTCCCCATCCACAATCTTCTTTTCAATTATCTCCAAAGCAAGCTCATCAAGAATTTCATTTTGGATGATGCGTTTGAGTGGACGCGCTCCATAGACAGGATCAAAACCTTTCTGCGTCAAATATACCTTAACATCGTTGGAAACCTTCAACTTGATATTTTTTTCATCGAGTCTTTTTTGCACCAAGGCCAACTGCAAATTAGTAATTTGCAAAAGGACTTTCTTGTTAAGTGGGTGAAAAATAATCAATTCATCAATTCTGTTGAGAAATTCAGGCTTGAATTGTTCCCGCAGACTTGCTTGCACCTTAGCGCGCATTTCATTTTCACCAACCACATCCTCTTTGCGTTCACTTTGAAAACCGAATGATTCCATCTTATAAATAATCTCACTACCGACATTTGAAGTCATAACAATGACTGTATTTTTGAAGTTGACAATGCGTCCTTTAGAATCAGTCAATCGCCCATCATCCAAAATTTGAAGCAAAATGTTAAAAACTTGAGGATGAGCTTTTTCAATCTCATCAAACAAAATTACACTATATGGTCTTTTGCGCACGATTTCTGTGAGTTGACCACCTTCATCATATCCAACATAACCTGGAGGTGAACCGATCATTTTTGCAGTTGAATGCGACTCCATATACTCACTCATATCCAAACGCACCATTGATTTTGGATCATTAAACAAAAATTCAGCCAGTGTTTTTGCCAGTTCAGTCTTGCCCACACCTGTTGGTCCAAGAAAAATAAACGAGCCAATTGGACGATTTTCTTCGGAAATGCCTGCACGCGACCTTCTAATTGCATTTGAGACTGCTTTAATAGCTTCATCCTGACCAATAACTCGCTGACTCAATTCTTTTTCCATATAAGCAAGTTTTTCAAGTTCACCTTCCAGCATTTTAGAAACAGGAATACCTGTCCAGCGTGAAACCACTCTAGCAATTTCTTCTTCCGTAATCTCCTCTTTTAAAATAGAATCTTCCTTTTGAATTTTGCCTAATTTTCTCTCTTCATCTTTAATCTTTTTTTCCAAAAATGGAATTTTTCCATAACGAATCTCTGCAACCTTATCCAGCTCACCATTTCTTTCAGCAATTTCAGCTTCTGATTTGAGTTTATCAATATCTTTTTTGTGCTGACGAGTTGCAGTAATAAGATCTTTTTCTGTTTTCCATTGCAACGTGAGACTATTAGATTTTTCTTTGAGTTCTGCAAGCTGTTTATTTATTTGCAAAATTTTACCACGCGAATCCTTGGCATTGTCACGTTGGATAGCTTTTTTTTCAATTTCAAATTGACGAATTTTTCGTTGCATCTGATCAATTTCAATTGGCATTGAATCTATTTCCATCCGCAAAGCCGATGCTGCTTCATCAATCAAATCAACAGCCTTATCAGGCAAAAACCTGTCTGAAATATAACGAGATGACAATTTTACTGCAGCCGAAAGAGCACCGTCTGTAATTTTAATGCCGTGGTGTAATTCATATTTTTCTTTTATTCCTCGAAGTATTGCTAGTGAATCTAATGCTGAAGGTTCGGAAACCAAAACTGGCTGAAATCTTCTTTCGAGCGCTGCATCTTTTTCAATATATTTTTGATATTCTTTTGTGGTTGTAGCCCCGATTGTTTTCAGTTTTCCACGAGCAAGCGCAGGCTTGAGCATATTTGAAGCATCAAGCGAACCTTCTGTTGCACCTGCGCCAACCAAAGTGTGGAGTTCATCAATAAACATAATATATTTCCCATCCGCATGCTCGGTTTCTTTTAAAATAGCTTTCAATCTGTCTTCAAATTCTCCACGAAATTTTGCGCCAGCCAACAGTGAACCAAGATCGAGTGATATCAATTCCTTATCTTTAAGTGTTTCTGGGACATCGCCTGATGCAATTCGCTGCGCAAGCCCTTCAGCAATTGCAGTTTTTCCTGTCCCGGCTTCTCCAATCAAAACCGGATTGTTTTTTCTACGACGACTAAGCACTTGCATCACTCGGCGAATTTCTTCATCACGTCCAATTACTGGATCAAGCTTATCCTGACGCGCAAGCTCAGTAAGGTTGATGGTATATTTTTCAACTACTTGAAATTTTCCTTCTGGTTCAGGTGTGTCCACTCTTTGCGCTCCGCGAATCTGCGAAAGAATCTGCAACACTATATCATAAAAAACACCATTTCCTTCCAAAATCTTTTTGGCAGGAGAATTGATTGAAAGAAAAGCCAGCAGTAGATGTTCCGTAGAAACGAAGTCATCACCAATATGTCCCATCTCTTTTTCTGCCTGCTCCAGCACCTGAACCAAGGCTGGCGTAATAAAAACCTGACCCAATGTGCCTATTTCTGTTTTTGGATATTTCTTCACTTCTTGAACTGCCTCACTTTTTATTTTTTCAGTATCAACCCCTATTTTTTTGAAAATTACCGGCACAATTGAACCTTCTTGAGAAATCAGCGAAAAAAGCAAATGAAAAACATCAATTTGTTGCTGCCCAAAAGAAAGCGCGTACTCTTGGGATTTTCTCAACAATTCCTGACTTTTTATTGTAAGCTTATTTATATCCATAATAATTAAATCAAAATTTAAAAATCAAAAATCAAAATTGCGGAACGACTTCGTCGTGACTTTTTAAAAATTGTAATAAAAAGCAAACTCAAAAATTTTCCATTTTGAGATTTACATTTTAAATTATAGTCGTTCTTCCAGTTTTACTTGCACATCTTTTGTATCACCTTTGTGCCAAATTTTCAAGGTAATCACATCACCTACATTATATTTCACAATCATATCCCCAAGCTGATTATTTTGGGTAATTTTTTGATTGTTAATTTCTAAAATTATATCATTTTCCACAATACCTGCCTTGTCTGCGGGAGAACCAGGCATAACAGCCAAATCAGTCATTTTTGTACCCCTTAGCACCAAAACACCATAATCAAAAGGTAGTTGCACTTCCTTTTGAACTGCTTGGTCTATCACAACATATCTTACACCTAGATATGGCACCGAAATCTTGGTACCATTTTTTACTTGATCAATTATTCTCTTGGCTTGATTAACTGGCAAGGCGAAACCAACATTCTGCGCACCTTGCGCCACAGCAACATTAATCCCGATCACATCGCCATTAATATCCAAAAGTGGACCACCAGAGTTCCCAGGATTTATAGCAGCATCTGTTTGAATAATATCAGTCAATCTTTCGCTGTCTCCGAAACCGCTGCCAGCACTAAGATTTCTCTTTAATCCAGAAACTATCCCGCGACTAACTGAGTTGGAAAACTCACCTAAAGAGTTTCCTATAGCCACAACTGTTTGGCCAATTCTAAGAACATCAGAATCCCCCAATACTGCTACTGGAAAATTATTGCCATCAATTTTAATTATCGCCACATCACGCACAGGATCGCGTGCCAATACTTTCGCAACATATTCCTTGCCATCACTGGTAACAACAGTATAGTCGGCCTGTTGATCATCAAGCACGTGACGGTTTGTTAAGATGTATCCATCAGATGTTATGAAAAAACCACTACCACCTCCAATTGTTTTCTTCTGTGTTCCTTGATCAGTTTGCGCGCTTCCATCACTGCCACCAAAAGGATCCATCGAAAAAGGATCGAAAAAACCACCGAAATTATCTTGAATATTTGGAATATTTTTAGAAATAACAATACTCACTACTGTTGGAGAAACTTTTTCAACAACATCAATCACGGCTGAATCTTCTACTATAACTTGCTGCCTACTCACCTCTGGATTGATTTTACGCAAATTCAAATTAGGAAAATACTGTCCGATTCTTTGACCTATTTTGAGAGAAAAAATATTTACCGCACCCGCCGACATAAGACCAAAAGCTGCCCCAAACAGGGATGAGAGAAAAATGGTCATCACAATCAAAACCACCAACATAGTTTTAGTCAAACGACCATAAATATTTTTTTTATTATTATCTTTTTCGGAGATTATTTCTCCATTTTGAATATCATTCATATGATTAAATTAATTTAAATTTCCAACAAAAAAAATAATGCAAACCACCATCGCCCAAAAAGCTCCCGGCACAGTGCTGAGCCTTGAAGGCTTTCATTAGGTTATACAAGAGGAAAAAAGTATTATTTCCGAATAAAAAGTGCTTACTGCAAACAATTATCAGAAACAAATTTTTCATACCCTACAATTTCACACAAAAAACAAAACAGGTATACTCAGGGCCGATCAAGGCCCCGAGTATTGAAAACATTTATGCCTCTAAAGATATAGCACTTACCGGGCAACTATCAACTGTTTCTTGACAATCGCAGTCACCACATTCCTCAACCACAACATGTGATTTTCCGTTTTCCATCTTGAAAACATTAGGGCACAATGATTCGCAAGTTCCACAGCCGATGCACAAATCTTCATTTACAATTGGTTTTGTCATATTATTTTTTATTCTACAAATTACAAATAAAAATACAAATTTACTAATATACAAATGAATTTCATCTTTTGCAAATTAGCAATATTTGTAAAATATTCATAGTTTGTGGAAAAATTATTTAATTCTTATTTAATTAACATTAGTATATTAGTAAATTTGTGACAAATTCGTAATTCGTAGAATCAAAACATTATAGAAGCGTCACCCTGAACCTTCGCTCGCTCCTGCTTTTCAAACACGCGCATCTTTTCATCTCGAAAATCAACTGAGCCAAGCTGAGCATCCCAAATAAAATCAGCTAATGGCACAACAACTTTCATTTGCTTTTTTTCGCTCTCCAGCCAATCAGCAAAAGTGTTCTTTGCAACAAATATCTGTCTTAATTGCAAAACATCTTCAGAATTTTCCTTTTTCCTATTTTCAATCTCCACGATATGAAAACCTATTGAACTCTCAATAATACTATTTTTTTCAGGAGTATCTTTCCCAAACAGTGCTGCTTGAAGCTCTGGAACTACCTGATCCTTTTTAGCCCAGCCAAGTTCACCACCCTTTTCACGAGAAGTCCCCTCTGAATAACTACGTGCGACCTCAGCAAAATCTTTTCCACTTTCAAGTTGCTTTTGCGCCTGTAAAATCTTATCTTTTACTTTAGCATTATCGCTAATTTCTTCAACTGTAACCTTTTGCGCCAATTCTTCCATATAAATACTTGGCAAAACTACACGCTTTTTGAAATCATCCATAGTCCATCCATAAGATTTCAGCAGATCATTTTTCACATCGTCCGCAGTTCCAAACTCGTTTAATTTTTGTGCAACAACTTTTTCCGCATCATCATTGGTAACAAAAATCCCCTTTCGCTTAGCTAAAATCTCGATTATCTCATCTTCCACCATTTTATCAATAACTTCTCGCTGCTTTATTCTTAGACGCTTTTTCCCATCTTCGGTTGTGAAATCAATGCGCAAACCTTCTTTTGCAAAATCCTGTGTTTGATAAAATTTTTCCACCGAAGCCAAATTGGCTTGCACATCATTGATATAAACAACATTTTTCCAATTAATAATTGCTGCTGGAAAAGGAATTACCACGGCTATCTTGGCTGCAATTTTTGTGCCAATTTCGGTTCGCGTCCCATAAGCAAGAATACTGCCAACACCCAAAACAATCATCAACAAAATCAGAAAAGCATACACTATGGTTGACACCTTTATTCTTTTTTCATTTTCCTCGTTTTGTTTTTTCATTTACCCTGTTAAATAAGTTTACCCCCAAAAGAAAGTTTTTGCTTATTTAGATTAATTGCTTAATTATCACTGTCCCAAATTTTAGTATTTAAAGAAAAAATTCCACCATTTACGATAATTAGGTTCTACGTATTCATCCTCAATATCAGTGTCTTGATTATCAACGGATTGTGTTTGCTCTCCAACTCGTTGCTTTACCACAACGACATTTTCATCAGGTTTTTGCAAGTTCAGTTTCTCCTTAGCTATTTTTTCTTGAAATTCAGATGTTTCAAAATATGAAATTCGCTCCGTCATAGCTTTATTTTCATTTTCAATGCGCTGAGCCTCCTGTTTCAAAGCCTCAACTTCCTTTTCAATCGTTCTGCTTCGATAAGATTCGCGCACAGCACTGACAGATATAAAAACAGCAAGAACAATCCCAGCAAGAAAAATAAACACCACGTATGAGAACTTTTTTTTCATCCTTGTTTTACTGTCCAATAAATAAAGAAGAAACAGAAAAACCAACCATTGAAATGATCCCTAGAACTGAAATAACCACCCAAATAATATGCGCAAACCTTTTTCTTTTTTTATGACTCATATATGTTATTTTACCAAATTATTAGTGACAACACAACACATTCTCTCTAACGTTTGAGGACGGCTAGGTAGGCTTCGGATGGGACTTGGACTTTTCCGATGTTGCGCATTTTCTTTTTCCCTTTCTTTTGCTTGTCGAGAAGTTTGTTTTTTCGTGTCACGTCTCCGCCATACAATCCAGAAATAACATCCTTGCGGAAAGGTCTTATTGTTTCGCGCGCAATAATTTTAGCACCAATCGAAGCCTGCACAGGAATCACAAAGTTTTGACGAGGAATTGCTGCGGCAAGTTTTTCCACAATTCTTTTGCCTTCATTGTGAGCGCGATCGCGAGGAACAATGCGACCAAGAGCTTCCACAATTTCGCCAGCCAAAAGAATGTCCAATTTAATCAGATCTGACTTTCTATAGCCAATGACATCGTAACTCATTGAGGCATAACCAGAAGAAACGCTCTTCAGATCATCGTGAAAATTTACAATAATATCCATCAATGGAACTTCGAAAGTCAGCAAAATTCTTTCCAAATCAATATATTCAGTATTAAGATAAGTGCTTCGTAATGTTCCCATAAGTTCCATAATCGAGCCAAGATAAACAGCCGGAGTGATTATGTCCAACTTCACATATGGCTCAGAAATTTCTTCCAGTTGCGACGGATCAGGCATTTGAGTTGCGCTGTATATTTTTTTGGCCTCATCTGATCCGCGCAATTTTATTTCATATACCACACTAGGCGTGGTGATGGTTGGTGAAAAATCAAATTCCCTCTCCAAACGTTCGCGAATAATTTCCAAATGCAACAGTCCCAAAAATCCACAACGAAATCCTTTTCCGAGTGCCAGATTGCTTTCTGGTTCAAAAACAAAAGAAGCATCATTAAGTTTCAATTTTTCCAAAGAATCCCGCATCGCATTGTATGCATCTCCTTCAAGAGGATAAAGTCCAGCATATACCATCGGACGCACTTCCTTATATCCAGGCAGACTTTGCACCAAAGCGCGATCTCCTTCCACTGTTATTGTGTCCCCCACGCGACAAAATTCCACACTTTTAAGCCCTGTGGCAATATATCCAATGTCTCCAGCGGTCAGCATCTCAGTCGGCGAAAATTCTGGTTTAAAATATCCAACCTCAATCACACCACTTTCTTTTTGCGTAGCCATCATTCGAATTTCATCATCGCGCTTCACGTGTCCATCGACAATACGCACATACGCAAGCACTCCCTTGTAGGTGTCATATTTTGAATCAAAAATAAGAGCGCGAAGTGGTTTTTCACTATCACCCTTGGGCGCTGGTATTTTTTCCACAATTGCTTTCAGGATTCCATCAATGCCGATTCCTGTTTTTCCAGATGCTTCTAGAATTTCTTCTTCCTTGCATCCCAAAATATGAATGATTTCTTTTTTGGTTTTTTCCACATTAGCGTTTGGCAAATCAACCTTGTTTACCACAGGGATAATCTCCAAATCTTGTTCAATAGCCAAATATAAATTTGAAAGTGTTTGTGCCTGCACGCCCTTGGTTGCATCCACAAGCAGAACTGCACCTTCCACAGCAGCCAATGAGCGCGACACCTCATAACCGAAATCCACGTGCCCAGGGGTGTCAATCAGATTAAGAATATATTCAACACCGTCGCTTGAATAATTCATTCTAGCTGGTTGCAATTTTATCGTGATTCCGCGCTCTCTTTCAAGATCCATCTGATCCAGCAACTGTTCTTTCATCCTTCGCATTTCCACGGTTTTTGTCACTTCCAAAAGGCGGTCAGCCAAAGTCGACTTCCCGTGATCTATGTGCGCAATTATACAAAAATTTCTAACGTTTTTTGGGTCACTCATAATTTTTTCAACTTATTTTATAGTACACATAAAGACGGTTTTAAGCAAGAAAAAGCGGCTCCCACAAATATATTGTGGAAGCCGCGAGACAAGGAGATCGACAGCGGGCTGATACGCCAGCAAAGATTTCACCACAGGTGGCCATTCCGTTAGGTGAAGTTCGCTGGGAAAGCGACATTGCTCCGTACGCAACATCCATGATGAGCGCCGAAGACACTGCATAATCTTCTTTATGAATCCTGACAATGAAATGAATCGGAGTGCCTTTTTTATGTTGGGTTTCTATTCCCAGCCCATTATGGCAGTTGAGGTCTGCAGCAGCAATTGTAGCAGACATCGAACAGCAGACTAAAACTATTTTAGACATACCGCAGCCCTCCTTTCATTAATGTTTTTCCAAATAACTATCACCATTAAAGCAAGCCAAGTTGATTTTGTCAATGTTTTTCAAGACAAATGAAAAAGCTCCGGGATTTACCTTCGGAGCTTTTATTTGAAAACTATTTTTTTAACTCACTTTCGTGCGTATTTATTCATAAAAGAAAAGCTTTGAAGATCTGCAGCGTTTCCTCCCTGCAATTTATTCCAAAAGGAACATTTTGCAGTTCGAGTAGCAGTTCTTCGTTTTCCTGGCGCATAACTTCCGCCTCCAGCTCCCAACTAGCCTGGTCAGCCAAAAGTTCTTGCAGCAAAGCCATCTCAGGAATATCAATCCCCTTGAGGCAATAGCGGCAATCAAGCGACAAGACAAGCTGGTCTTGCGTGTCTTTGGCCAGAGTCGGCGCAACCAACACAGACAAAAAAACCACTGCCAACACCATCACTTGAAAAACTTTCATTTTCACCTCCTAGGATTTTAAATAAATTTTGTCATCAATATGACAATTTACAATTATAGCACCTTTTGACGATCCTGTAAAGGGTACACCCAATTTTCGCTGTGTTAAAGCCCAATCCAACCACTCTATTTTGCATTCACTAAGAAGCTGAGAAGCTAAGGCCTAATAAACTGCCATTACTCTCCGACCCCTGAAACTTCAGCAGTGTCTTCGGTAATAATTTTTTTAGCTCGAAATATTTTTCTGGTAATTGAATCAGTAAATTGAAAAAATTCTTTAACATTGAGGTAATAACTTGCCAAACAAAAAGCTGCGACTCCTGCGCCTCCGGCAATTATAAGTTGCACAAGAACCTCCACGAAAGTGTCCAGTTCCCCGCGAGTTCCGACAATGTATTTGCTGATTTGAGTGACAACTCCTGCGATAAAAGTAGCTGCAATAATCCTAGTTGTTGAATCCAAAATATTTTTCCCGTCAATGTTTGGTAAATTTTTTCTCAAATACACGATAAGCAAAATCATATTAACAACACTTGCAACTGAAAATGCGATTGCCAAACCAAATACCGGGTTCCACCAATCCATCAATTTAGCAGAAACTAATGTCTCAGAAATTCCAAAAACAGTTCCCGATCTAAGCAAAAGAAAAACCAAGGTAATATTAATACCCTCACTTACCAACGCAATGTAAAGCGGGGTCTTCGTGTTTTGAAGTGCATAAAATGCTCTATTCAAAAGAGGAAGAAGTGCTTGCGCAAACAAACTTATTGCCATAATCCCAAGAACTTGAAAAGTAAAAATAGTATCTTCCCAATTGAATTTTCCCGTTCCCAAAAGCACACGAACTGTTTGCGCTCGAAGCACAAACAAAAACATACTAAGTGGGATAACAAAAAACAAAACTTGCCTAAACGTTCTGGAAAAAACACTAACAAATTTGGCAGATTCCTTTTTGGCACCAAGGGCGCTCAGTGTCGGAAAGACCGCAATTGCAAACGACACTCCAAACAATCCCAATGGTCCACTTTGAATATTGTTTGCAAAATTAAAAATAGCCAAACTTCCCGTTGCCAATGTTGAAGCAAAAATTGTGATGATAGTAAAATTAATCTGACTGACCGCAATCGTCAAAGTTCGCGGAATCATAAGATTAAGAACCCTGCGAACGTTGGGATTTTTCCAAGCGCTAAAAAACATTGGCTTAAAATTAAATCCGGAAAATTTGACGGATGGATATTGAATCAGCAAATGCATCAATGCTCCAAGCACAACTCCCCAGGCCAGACCGGCAGGACCAAATGGTTTCACAAAAAACAGCGCACCAATAATAATACCTGCATTATAAAATATCGGAGCCAACGAATAAATCAAAAATTTCTTGAAGGAAACAAGCGCACCTCCAATAATTCCACTGATTCCCAGCAATATTGGACTTAGAAACATAATGCGCGTCAAAGTCACAGTTAATTCCATTTTGGCGCCTGTAAATCCAGGGGTTATTAATTTCATCAGCCAAGGCGCCAACAAAACCAACACCAAAGAAACTGTTGTCGCAAGTAAAATTTGCAAACTAAGAATGCCGGAAGAAAGTTCCCAGGCCTCATCTTCTTTTTTCTCTGATATCAATTCAGTGAAAACCGGAATAAAAGCTGCACTAAGAGCCCCAACAATCATCAGATTATAAATCAAATCCGGAATACGAAAAGCTGCATAATATGCATCCAGTGTGTCCCCTGCTCCAAATTGACCAGCTAAGATGCGATCACGGAACAATCCCAGCAATCGAGAAGCAACTCCCGCCAATGAAATAATCAAAGCCGCCGCCGCAATTGATTGCGTCGGTTTTTCATTCAAAAACTTACTGTTGACGAATTTTTTAATCATAATAAACAGTTACGCGTTTCGAAACATTTCTTTTTTGGCCAATAGTTGGCGACAGCGACTCTTTGAGCTTTTGGATATTAAGCATTCATCCAAAAGCGTGCCAAAAAAGAAATAGTTGAGAAAATGCGTAAGTCCTAATAATTTTAACTTGTGCATCTTAGCTTAAATTCTTACAAATGACAACAATCCACCTTATTTTTACTTTTTCTCGAAAACTGCCCCAAAAAACCTGTCTACATCCAATTTCGTTTCAATTTTCAACTCTCCATTATTATTACTGCTCTCAGCAGGAAAATTCCACTTAACATCATACCCGGAAGGATATGAAACTTTTGAAACAAAATTACTGCCAACGCTGCCGGATTGCTTTTGCGCTACCAGGGAATAAGAATCGGCTTGTTGTTTTTCATCAATAGAAACTTTGAAAAGCGAAAATGGCAACAAATATTCATATGTGATGGTCATTGTTTCTTGCGGACTGACATATGTCCAATTAGCAAAAACTGTTTTGTCTGATTCTTCATATATTCGCGTTCCAGATTTTTCGTCAATCAAAATGCTGTTTTCTTGATTTTGCACATCAATGTCACGCTTAAATCCAAGCGCATCGTAATCCAAAGGTGGCTGATTTGTCTCAAGTGTTTGACCTTCAACTTCCAATAACTTCGAACCCCTGGGGACATACACGCGCATATAATCAGCGTTTACTTTGTTGAGCCATTCATATTGCGAATTTCCACCAGTATGCTTTCGCGTTATTGTCACGGTGTCAATAATAGAACCATCTTCTTGAATTTGCGCTGTGTGTTTGATGCTTTCATCAACGACTGCATCAGTTTTGTACCCATTAACATTGGTGTTTATAACACTGATATAATCCTTGGGTGTTTGAATCACTTCTCCTGACCATCCTTGTTTTGATATTATTTTTTGAAGTTCTGCATTTTCGGAATAAAACAAAATATGCTTTTCACTAAGCCCTTCTAAAAAAGCCTGCGCAGTTTTTGAAACAACACCAAAATCATTGCTACTTAAAAGTTTTTCCAAAACCATTGGCGCCAAATCAGACAAAATCTTTTTCGGTTTATTTTCCTCTTTATCATAGTCGACTTCAACTTTAAACTGAGTAAGCTCAATAAAGTTTTCACTGTCGAGCGTAACTTCATATTCCGGCATTTCTATGGGACCTGTTATTTCCAAAAGCTTTTGCATTACAGTCGGAGTCAAAGTTATCACTCCATCAGCTGTTGGACCACCGGTTTTTTCATAAAAGTAAATCGCCTTTTTTGCTGATATCGGAAAATCTGCAAACCAATTGCTGTCGTGCATACTCCAATTTGCGGAAATTTTTTGAATTGGAAAAGGTGGCACAATTTTCTCCTTAAGTTGCCCATCAGGATTAAAAATCCCATCAATAAAAAAGTTTTTAATGTGTCCATTGGCAATATCAAGCAAGCCATAACTACCGATGAATCCTCCGGTTGCTCTCATCTCTGAATTATTTTGAAATAAAAACAGATATTTCCTGGGACCATTTCCACCAAGCAAATCCGCAAGAATATGACTATTGTTTAAAAATAAATCCATAGCACTTAGCAAATCAGGCAGTTGTTGTTTGACTAATAAAAACTTACCCCTTTTATCTTCCGGCAAGTCATCAATTGAAATGCGATCAATGTTTTTTTGGGCTGCATCAAGTTCTTTTTTTGCATCAATTAAATTCTTCTGAGAAATTGTCAGAACATCCAATAAAGAAGAATTATTCTTTTCGGATTTTTCATTTGGATTCTTAAGCTGCGAAACAACTTTTGCAACTTCATTCAATGACTTGCCAGCGGCTGAAAAATGCTTTCCCGCCTCAAGCGCATTTTTTCCCGAAGAAACTTTTGATGCAAACGGAACGAAACGAGTGACATCCAAAAGTGCTCCACCCATACTTTCAAGTTGCTTGGAACCCTCTGAAAAATTTGCAAAAGCCCTATCAAATTGTTTTCCTGAACCTTCAAAATTCTGATGTGAAATGTCGCCAATTGCAGCATTCAGATTCGCCAACCCGTCTGAACTTACTCCCAGCACCTTTCCTCTGAGCCCCAAGCCCTTGCTCGCATACGCCACACTACCCAATCCAAGCAGTGCTACAAACGCCACCATAGCAAATGTCATTAATGATTTGTTTGCGTCAAATTGAAATGCAAAATGTGGAGGAGAAAAAACTTCGCGCCAAGAAAATTTGCAGTCATCTTCCTTATCCTGCCATTTGCTTCTCGAAACCTCTTTTTTTCTGCTTTGGGCACTTTTTTTGGCAATAAGTTCTCGCTCAGCCTGCGCAAGAGCATCCGTGCGCAATTCGTTTTCAAGCCACTGCGCCTCTTCTTCCTCGCGTCTTTTTCTGTCAGCCCAAGCTGCCTGCTCATAGGCTTGATTGCGCTCACGATTAAAATCAGCAATTTTTTTCAATTCCTCCTGATGCGCAATTGCCTGTGAACGTATTCTTTCTTGCCGTTTCTTTTGATCCTCAGTCTTTTGAGCAATCAAAATGGCTTCCTTTTCTTTATGCAGCTTATTAATTTTTTCCAAGACTGCTTTCTGTTGATCCTCTAAACGTTTTTTTTCTACTTCAAGCAAAATTGCGCGCTCTTGATTCTTTTCTTCTCTATCGCGCTTGGCCTGTATCTTTTCCTCCAAAAAATTTGCGCTCAAACCAACATTATTCACGCCGACTGATTGAATTTTTTTCCAATCCAAATCACCAGCTTCATCAACTGGCCTAACATCAAACATCTGAGAAATAATTCTGTTTTTTGACACTCCTTTTATTTTTTATCTTTTATCTTTTTTCTTGAATTTTTTCATAAATCACCAATGTCTCCTTGGCCATCTTGTTCCAGCTATATTTTTTTATTTGTTGATATCCCTTCTCGATCAAATTTAAGCGCAAATTTTTGTCATCCAAAACATTTACAATCCCCTCTGCAAATTTCTCAGCACTATGCGCATCGACATACCAAGCTGCATCCTCAAGGATTTCTCGCATACAAGGATGATCAGATGACACCACCACCGCGCCTTTGGCCATCGCCTCTAATGGCGGAAGTCCAAAACCTTCATACAGCGATGGAAAAACATACGCCTTTGCGAAACGATATAGCACATCCAAATCCTGATCACTGACAAATCCGAGAAAATGCACGCCGACAATATTTTTTTTCAAACAATACGCTTTCAACCGCTGATAAAAAAAATCTTCTTTGCCAACAAGTGCCAATTGCATATCAGGAAAAGTACTTGAAACAATCGCAAATGCATCAATAAGTTGCTGCAAATTCTTATGCGGATATGCATTGCCGACATAAAGCAAATACGGTTTAATTATACCATATTTTTCCAAAATAAGATGCGGCGCAGAAGAAGAAATTCTACAAAGATCATCACACGCTTCATAGGTCACATTTATTTTTGCTTTCGCCTCTGGATATTCTCCAAGAATGTCATTTTTTGTAAATTCCGACACCGCAATGATGCTCTTGGCCCTCTTGATTGCGCTGCTGATTGTCCATTTATACGCAACATATTTGATCCAATACCAAAGTGGATTAAGTTTTGTTGCCCTCAGCGTCGGAAAGTGCACCAAGATCAAATCATGAATTGTGAGAACAAATGGACGACGATACAAAAGCGGCACATTAAAATGCGGAAAATGCACCAGATCAAATTTATATTCACGCAAAAGTCTTGGATATAAAATCTGTTCAGCAAAAGAATACCAACGATAATCCGCCAGCACCTTGGTAAAATTCTTATTAAAAGGTTGATACTCGTCAAAATTTTCTTTGCGCAAAAAAACCACGTATTGATTTTCACTATCAATCGCTTCCAAATGTTCAATAAGTTTTTGAGTATAGCGCCCCAACCCCTTGCCCAAAAGACCAAAGAAGCGCGCATCAATCCCAATTATCATAATAGCTAAGATATAACTAAGATCTTAATTCACAAAAAGCGCTAAAGAATAAAAATTTTTGAAAAATCCACTCGCCGCTCTTTATTTTCTAACTAAAATTTTCCCCCAATCAACACAATCACAGAAAAATTTTAGAGAAAATAAAGGCTTGCTCAATCAATCAGTATTTTTAAAAATTTTATTCATTAGCTTCTTCTATTTTCTATATTTTACCATTTTTTTAACAATAAAAAAAGCCACCTTTCAAGACCCCCCCCTTAAAGATTCCTTGAATCCATAAATGGATATATGGATTTGGAACTTGATTTTAAGATTAATCGAATGTTTATATTTTTTATTTTAAGCTTTGGCTAGTTGGAGTTCGCGGTGAGATAAATATAGGAATATTCCTAAAAACAAGACTGTGTTGAGGGGTGCAAACCAAAATGGATAATGTTGACCAAGCGATTCAAGAACCATAATCATTCCAAGCATTCCAATTGAATACATCGCGCCATTTTTAAGATAAGCATATTTTGTGATAACATCCATTCCGCGGATAGTAAACTCCCTGACCACAAAAGCACCGATGCCGTTTCCAATCAAAATTAGTGGCACGGAAATGGTGAAAGCAAAGGCACCAATCACTCCATCTATTGAAAAAGAAGCATCCAAGACTTCCAAGTATAACAACTTGCTCCAAGCGCTCATCGTGCTCGTCTTGCTAACGAGTTCCTTTTCTTTCTCCTCTGCATTTTTCTTGAATCCATCAGTAATAAAAAACATTGTTGAGCCGATTGAGGCCGAGAGAGCCAACATAGGATTTATTTTAAGTGCCAAATATATAATTACGGTTATAAAAATTGAAGAAATAGCATAAAACCAAGCGCTGCGTTTGTGAATGAAATGTTCCACCAAAAAAGCATATTTCTTTTCTTCCAGAAAAAGCCAGGAAAGCGCCACCAAAAAAAGATAAATTCCGCCACCAAGCAGCAAAAGTGGTTTTGATTTCTCAACATATTCAGTGATCATCGGATCATTTGAAAAAGTGAATTTCCAAAGCTCACCCAATGACAAAGCCGGATTCACCATCCAAACAATCAAAAACGGCAACACGCCGCGAACCACAAAGACTGCCAATATCATTCCCCAAAGCAAAAAGAATTTTCGATATTTTTCCGGCAAAGTCTTAAGCACGTGCGCATTAACAATAGCATTATCAATACTGCTAACAACCTCAAAAATAATAAGCCCAAAAATTACAACGATTGCGCTAAGCATAAAAATTTACAATTAAAAAATATAGAATCCCAATAAATTAACATTTAAAAACACGTTAGATCCATAAATGGATATATGGATCTAATTAATTTAAAGTACAGAGCCATCAATAAAAATGTTTTGTCCAGTAATATCCGATGCTTTTTCAGAGGCCAAAAATAAAACTTCTTCTGCTATTTCTTTTGGTTCAACGAGTTTTCCAGATGAAATATTTGCTAAATTTTTCTCCAGTTCTTCTTTTGGTGCCGTGAGCCAATAGCCAGTATTTACAGCTCCAGGGGAAACAGAATTTGCCCTTCCGAAAGGTGCGAGAAGTTTTGCATATGCTTGCGTTATATTTACCACTCCGGCTTTTGCTGCTGCATATGCCAAGGCGTCATATTGACCATCTAAAGAATATCGACCAGCTATATTCACGATTACGCCAGCTTTTTGTTGTTGAAAAATTTCAATTGCATATTTTGACATACTCATCACTGAAATAAGATTTTGTTGAAGACTTTTCATCCAAATTTCAGCTCCACCATCCCATTCATCCCCATCAATATATCTTCCCGCATTATTAACCAATATATCAATCCTTCCAAATTTTTCTTTAGCTTTTTCCACAACATTTTTGGCATCTTTGTCACTAGTCAAGTCAGCTTGAATAATAAGCACACATCCTCCAAAAGCATTTATTTGAGCAGCAACTTCTTCAACTCCTATCTTATTTTCTTTGTATGTAATTACTACATTTGCACCCTCCCTAGCAAAAGCCAAGGCAATTTCTTTCCCAATTCCACTCGAAGATCCTGTTACTATAATAATTTTATCTTTAAACATACTCTTTTTTTATTTTTTTAAAATTATTTTTACCTGAATCCATAAATGGATATATAGATTTGAACTATATCCTTATTCAAATAAATTTTTAATAAATCTATGATGACTATATTTATCAAGCAAACTCTCGTACGTTAAATTATTTTTTCTTTTATTTTTATTTTCAATTTCTGAAACTCTAGTCTTAAGCCAAGTTGTATATTTTTCATCTCCCTTATGCAACCATTTGTCGGTTGCGTGAATTGTTTGACTAGCAACCTTTAATTTATTTTTTATTTCATCATAACTTTTATTATCTAAAAGCATTCGCGCAATTTGAATTCTACGCGCCATCATTAAGGATTCACTGGAGGTAAACAACCCCAAGAAAAAATCCACTATTTCCTGTTTGGTTTTTAATTTTAAAATCACATCAAACAAGCTATCTATTGCTTGAAATTTTTCTTTTGGATCAATTGTGTGTGGTTTTACTTTTGACATTAATGTTTTTTATTCTTGCTAATTCTAATTTTGAATCCATAAATGGATATATGGATTCAAACATACGATAACAATTTTTGTGTTTATTTTTCTTATAGCCACTCTTTCATCATTTTTATAACTTCTCGCCTATAAGCATAATATTTAGGATCATTTGTTTGAGGCTCTTTTTCTAAATTTTTTTCAATCGTTTCAATATCCTCTAGATTAAGCCCGCCTGCATCAATCAAATATTTCAAATCATTAATGTCATAATTTCTCAAAGATTGAAGCTTATAATATGCAGTCTTTGCAGGATGAGCCAGGTTTAAAGTTCTGCCTTGGTATTCAACAACTTCTGACTCAAACCACTTAGCAGGTAAAGCATCCCCACTTTCATTTAATGGCAAGCCCTGTTTATTTCTTCTTATCTTATGAACATTTATAAAACTCAATGACTTGTCTTTTTGAATCAAGCCATCTCCGTCAACAGCTATAATCCAAAATAAATAAGTTGGAGCCTCAGAAAACTCTCTTGCATCTACGCGCTTCATTACCATCGTTTCCCTTCTTTGAGTATTCAAAGTTGCAAATAATCCAAATCCTTTGCTTTCAACTAATTGTTGCAATTTTTCTAACTGACTGTTTTCCACAGCAACATCCAAATCCCTGTGCTCGCCTATATATTCACCTCTTAGTAATGAAACACTTAGACCACCATCTATTGCCCAGCTTACATCTGAGCCTTCAAACAGTTTCACAACTTCAGCAACCATTGAATCCAACTGTTCTTTTCTGTCAGGGGATAATTCAACTCTTTCTCCTTCCTCTGTTATTTTTTTCTTTTCAAAACCACCCCGAAAAGGAAATGGCTGAAATTCATTTTTCTTTGTCTTTTCTTTTTTTGTAAAAATTTGTTCGAATTGATTTCCCATAGATTCAAATAAATGTATTTACGTATTTCATTTTAAATCCATAAATGGATATATGGATTTAAATCTAATTCTTTTGATAGATAGTTTAAAGTTTAATAATATTATATCACACATTTACCCTTTCATTTTTTCAAAAATAGACAGTGTCTCGCGGGCTGATGTTCGCCAGTTGAAACGAACCGCTTGCCTGAGTCCCTGATTTGAAAGTTGTTGATGAAATTCGCGATTAAGAAGAACTTCTTTCATCGCCAAATACAATTCGTCTGGTTTATCAGGATCAATCATCACGGCTCCCTGATCAACAACTTCTGGCAGCGCGCTACAGTTGGAAGTTATAACAGGCACGCCGCAGCGCATCGCCTCAAGCACTGGGATGCCAAAACCTTCAAAAAAAGATGGGTACACAAAAAGTGAAGCCAAGGTGTAAGTTGCCGCCTTGTCTTGATTTAAAATACAACTAGTAAAAATAATGTCATTGGTAAATTTAGCATTTCGCATTGTTTGCAAAATATTATCAATTTTCCAACCCTTCCCACCTGCAATCACGAGTTTATATCTGTCCAATTGTGGATTGTTCAAGGAACGCAATTGATCATACGCTTTCACGATTGCTGCAATATTTTTTCTTGGTTCAATTGTCCCGAGATAAAAAATAAAATTAAAAGGCAAATGATATTTCTCTTTAACCTCGATAAGCTTCGGATCATTACGATCAAGTTGCATCATTTCATAAGGAGCACCATTATAAATGCGCTCGATTTTTTTTGGGTTAATTCCATAGCGCGAAATAATGTCGGCGCGCGACGAATCCGAAACTGCAATTATTTTTTCTGCGCGGCGACAAAGAGTGCGAGGATTAATAAAATGATGCCAAGCGCGACGCTTAAATGAAAATGTTTCAGGAAAAATTTCATACGAAAGATCATGGATCGTCAGAATCAATTTTGCTTTTGCAGAAAGCGCGACAAAATTAATGTTGGGCATAAAGAAAAGATCAACCCCGCCGAGCATCTTATCAATATGTGGCCAACGCAAATACCAAAAACAAAAATTCAATAACTTGTTTGGATAGTTGAAACGTTTCACGCTGACATTTTTGAACTGCGCAAAAATACGCTCATCGAAATGAGAATCATTATATGAGTTTAGAAAAAGAATATACTGATTTTTTTTGTCCAATTCAAAAAGATTTTCCAACAAATTGATCGTGTATTCTTCAACTCCAGTTCTTTTTCCGTCACTCAGGCAACGTATGTCGATTCCAATTCTCATTTTTCTACTTTTTACTTTATGAACCTTATGAACTTTACAAACTTTTTCACGTCCTTTTAGCATACTCCAATGCTTGGCATCAGCCAATATTGACCCCGCACTAACTTTGTATCATAATAATTTTTTATAAAAATATATCAAACAAAACAACAAAATTGGCTGAAAGTTAGTGCGGGGCGTCTTCTATCCAATAGCTTGGAAACACTTAACTAAGGAATTTGGGGTTTTAAAGTCTATGCCCATGTGCAGTCTTTCAGTATTGTAAAATTCA
>Ga0076173_115_pt1 | contig 28120 bp, 28 predicted proteins | sample RifGroD2_FD_67770 | JGI IMG/M metagenome (GOLD analysis project Ga0076173, IMG submission 67770) | Parcubacteria bacterium GW2011_GWD2_38_11
TGCTGCATTTTCTCGAACAGCCACGTGACGTGCAATGTCCAGCGCTAGGGAAGTCTTTCCAACTGAAGGTCGGGCAGCAAGAATCAGAAGATCGGATTTTTGAAGTCCAGCCAGAACATTATCAAGATCAGCAAAGCCAGTTGGAATTCCACGGAATTTGTTTCCATCGCGATGAAGTTCATCAATACGGTTAAATGCGGCTTCCAAAATTGATTTAATTGGTAAGAAATCTTGCTTTATATATTTTTGAGAAACAGCGAATAGTTTTTGTTCGGCTTCATCAAGAATTTTTTCCACATCATCACCTTCGCGGAATCCAGCTTCGATAATTTCGCTGGCAGCATTAATCAATCTTCGCAGTAGTGCTTTTTTCTGAACAACTTTGGCATAATGCACAATGTGTGAGGCCGATGGAACTGTTCCAACGAGCGATGCTAAATAACTTGAGCCGCCAATTTGTTCCAATTGTTTTTTTTCATCCAATTTATTGGAGATACTCAGCACATCCAAAGGTTCGCGCTGTTCATAAAGTTCCAACATTGCTTCATAAATCTGATTGTGAATGTCTTTATAGAAATCACCAACTTTCAAAAGATCAGCAATTTTAATAACTGCATCTTTTTCCAACATCAAAGAACCCAAAATAGACATTTCAGCTTCATTGTTGTGTGGCGGAGTGCGCAGCGGGTCATAATTTTGCGCCGGTGCCTGCTTTGGTTTGTAGTCTTTCCATTCTTTAGCCATTGGGGGTAGGAATTAGGATTTAGGAAATAGATGGTAGGAAATGCAAAATGCAAAAAAATATTTAGTAGTGAGCAAAATAGCTACAAGCTAATTCCTACAACCTACCAAGCTAATATATTATAGCAAGTGTGCGGCGATAGGCAACAGTAAAAACAGCAAATTTGTGCACGATTTGCACACAGTTTGACACACAGTGGGTTAGGTGTTTTAATACTATCTCAATAGTTCGTTTTCAAATAAATGGCAAATGCTGAAATGTTAGAAATTAATTTTCAATAGTGGGTAAAGCTCACTAAAAAACGCGAGGAGATTTTGATATGAGAAGCGGAGTAAAGAGGTTGGCAGTATATGGTGGTTCTGGCGCAGGAACAGGTGCAGCTTTTTCTTTTGCAACAGGCGCCAAGGCAGTGGGACTTCTCGGTGGGTTTTGCGCTGGTGCTCCAGCTCTGCCAGTTTTTCTGGTTGTAGGTGGTATTGGAGGGTTGGCAATTTTGGGGATCCGTATGGCTTTCAAACGGCAACGGTGGTGAGAATTATGAAAAAAGGCGAGGGATGCAACAGCAACCCCCGCCTTTCTTTTTGTCAAAATTTGCGTCTTTGTATTCCCTAAGAAGCTAATCTGATTTTCTGCCCATCCTTGGTGTCTTCCAAAATAAAACCATGCTCTTCGATGAGTTTTCGAAGGTCGTCTGATTTTTTGAAATCTTTTCCATTTCTAGCTGCTTCGCGCTCGGCGACAAGCTTCTTTATTTCCTCAGGAATTTCTGCTTGACCAGAAAGGATAAGACCAAACACTGAATTTATTTTTTTCCAAAGTGTTAAAATATTTTTGGCGTCAGTTGAAGATAATTTTTCTTCATCAATTTTTTTGTTTGCTTCAGTGATAAGTTCATAGGTGACAGCCAATGCTAATGGCGTGTTGAGATTGTCATCCATAGCAGCTTCAAATTTTTCTTTATAGGCGGAAGCGTTGAATGTTTGAGTGGATTCAGTGTTGCGTGTGGTCAGAACTTCCAAGTTCAAAACAAAGTCATTGATTCTTTGCAAATTTTTGTGAGCTTGCTGCAGAGCTTCCCAGGTGAAATTTAATCTTGATTGATAATGTGAGGAAAGATATAGTATACGCAAATCCATGGCAGAAAATCCTTTTTCCTTGATATCTTCCAATTTATAGAAATTGCCTTTTGATTTTGCCATTTTAGCGCCATCAACCATTAGCAGTCTTGAGTGAATCCAATAGTTTGCAAATTTTTGTCCAGTGTGACATTCAGTTTGTGCGATCTCGGCTTCATGATGAGGAAAAATATTATCTTCAGCTCCAGTGTGTATGTCCAATCTGTTTCCCAAATATTCAGTGCTCATAGCAGAGCATTCAATATGCCAACCGGGATATCCAACTGACCAAGGAGATTCCCATTTCATCGCGTGCTCTTTTGGTGCCTTGATCCAAAGCGCAAAGTCCCAAGCGTTAATCTTATCAGGATGTTCTTCGATTCTGGCTCCAATTTTTAAATTTTCCAAAGTGTTTCCAGAAAGTTTTCCATATTCCTCAAATTTTGTGACATCAAAAAAAACGTTGCCATTTTTTTCATAGGCGAATCCTTTTTCGAGCAGTCCTTTGATAATTTTGATCATCTGTGGGATATGTGCTGTGGCGCGCGGAAAAAAATGAGCAGGAATGATGTTCATTTCCTTTTCCGCTTGTTTGAAATATTCTTCATAAAATCTGGCAATTTCTTCGGGAGTCTTTTTCTCGCGGTTAGCGGCCTTGAGCATTTTGTCTTCGCCGGAATCTCCTTGTGCAACATCGTCATCAGACAAGTGCCCTACGTCGGTAATATTCTTGATCATACGCACTTCGTAACCAATGTATTCAAGGTAGCGCCTGAGAATGTCAGAGTTGGAATAGCTGCGAAGATTTCCTATATGCACATAGCCATACACAGTCGGCCCACAAGTATACATCCCGACTTTACCGGGATTGAGTGAATTAAAAATTTCCTTCTGTTTTGATAATGTGTTGTAGAGACTTAACATAGGAATTAGGAGTTAGGAATTAGGTTGTAGGAATTAGGAAATGCATAATGCGGACATAGGAATTAGGTTGTAGGAATTAGGAAATGCATAATGCGGACATAGGAATTAGGAGTTAGGTTGTAGCGATGAAGAAAGTTTGTTTAGCATCTTCATAACTTCGAGGAGTAGGGAATCAATAGCGGTATATTTTTTAGGATCTGCATAATTTAATCTTTTCGTTATTTCAATTTGTGTTTCAAGCTCAGCACCACTTCCATAGGCAATAATTAAAAAATGTTTAAATTCTTTCTTGCTGCCTCGCTTGCGGCCCTCGGCTATATTTGAAGGAATAGAGACAGCCGCACGCCTCATTTGAGATATAATGCCATATTGTTCATTTTTTGGAAAGCTTTCTGTTAGTTTGTATATTTCTACAACTAAGTTCATTGATTTTTGCCAAACAAATAAATCGCTATATGAAGTTATCATAATATATGTTTTTAATCCTTGTGTTTTGTATTTTTACCACCTAGTTCCTAATTCCTAAAACCTATTTCTAGAGCCATTTTCTCATTTTGAAAACAATAATAGTGCAAAGAGAAATGAAAAGCATTATGGAGGTGTGGATAGCAAAAGCGTGTGGACTTTTGCCAAAAGGAATGTCGGCGCTCATAGCTAAAATATTTGAATACACCGTCATAGGCATCATAACTGCAGAAAAAACTGTGAGCACCTTCATTGTGAAATCCAGCTTGTTGGAAAGCAGGGAATTATTGGTTTCCTCCATAGACTCAATTGTTTCCTTATTACTTTCCAGTGCATTCCAAAGGCGAATATTTGTACCAGTAAGGTCTTGAAAATATGCTGAAAGTTCTGGTGCAATCAATGGTGATTTCATTTGTGCCAGCGATTCAATAATATGTCGTTGAGGCTTTAGTGTTCGACGGAAATTGAGAATATCTCTTTTTACGATGGAAATTTCAAAAACCATTTCCTTTTCTTTTCCATTGAAAACTTGCTCTTCGATATTTTCCAACTTTCTGTGGATATGATCGATGCGCGGAAAACAAGATTCCAAAAGCATTTCAAGAATGCTATACAGGAGATGAGCAGGAGTTTTGTTCATATATAAACGGCGTTGCCCTTCGTTGTTTGCAAGTTTTGTGAAAAAATCATCTAGCTGGTAAATTTCTTTTGTCTGACCAGTTATTAAATGATCCTTAGTAAGAACAATATCCAATTCTCCTGGATAAGTTGTTCGTGTTTCCACATTAAAAAGGGGGATGTGAATTGTAAGAAAAATACAATTTTCATATTGCGTGGCTTTTGGACGATATGTTGGCGTGACAAATTCCTCGATTGCCAATGGATGAATATCAAAATTTTCCTGCAGATACAGGACATCATCCGCACTTGGATCCACAAAGTCAATCCAGGTAATATTTTTAAATTCAACAGTTTTCATTTTTTGTTTCGTTTATTTTATTTCTTATTAATTATAAACCATTTTTTTAATATTGACAAAAGGCATTTTATGGTGTAGTATTGCAAATAAATGAAAAAAGTTATATTATTGTTAATATTGATTTATCAGAAGGTTTTTTCGCTCGATCACGGCATCCCTTCTTGGTTTTGGGGAGGTAGAGTTTGTCGTTTCCATCCATCTTGCAGTCATTATACCTACCAGGCTGTGGAAAGATTTGGAATTTTGAAAGGAGTTTGGCTTGGGACAAAGAGGTTTTTGCGTTGTCATCCCTGGAATGATGGAGGATATGATCCAGTTCCAAAGAACAGGTTTTAGGTTTTAGGAAATACAAAATGCAGACAAATTAAATATTTGGGAATTTTATATATAATATAGTAGACTTAAAAATCTAAAAACGGAGGTGTGTGAATGTGTATTTCGGGAAATGGCTTAAATACAGACGATCCGTATAGCAAGGAAATCTGTAATTATGCCAAAAAAGAAGTGGAGAGGGATAGAAAAGATGAGGGCGTTGTTGTTTTTCTTAAAGCCCTTATGAACTTATTGCGTCATAAAAAATGAAAGGAGAACAATATGCCTAATCTGGTCGTGGTTGACTTAACAGGGTGCGCTAAAAAAGATATTGAAAATGTCTTCAGCGCCCTGGTTGAGGTGGAAGAAAACGTGGATGGAAATTTGCCGCGTAACTCACAGGATGCTTCAAAAAATGCCTCTTTTGATGACCTGGAACAATTGACTGACGTTGATTTATCAAGCGTTCCTGGGGATTTCCAAAGTGCATTTGTCAAAATGGACTGTCCAGAAGAAGGATATTTTTCTCCTACTGTGACAGCTCCGGAAGTTTTATCAATTTAAAAAAGGAGGGAAAAACCTTGAAAAAACGTGTTAAGATTCGCGTTATTGATCCAGATGTTTTTGATAAACAAAACATCTTGAGATCAGGCAAGCCTGCTGATAACAGCCATTTGTTTCGTAGTAAAAAGTAGCTATGAAATGTTTTGAGAGTTTTTTACAGCGCAATGCGCTGATCTCGTTGCTTGGAGGAAAATAATATGGCACGTATTTCAGTTGTTGTTGGCAATCGTTTAGCTTTCGTTATCCAGGGGAAAGGTTCCCATAACCATGTTATTCCGCCGACTAAGCGTGACTGGCCACAAGGTGGAAGTGGTAAAACAACAAATATGGGCGCTGGTCTTAATTCTGAATTCGGTTGTGGTGTTAACTGCTGCGGAGTGTGTCCATAAAAAAATACATATTTAATCCGCGGCAGTTTGAATAACTGCCTCCAGTGCATTATCTAATGCACAAAGATGTTCTAAGGGCTTCAAATAGAAGCCCTTTTAATTTGCGTAAAAATGAAAAATTAGCACTCGGGCTTGACGACTGCTAATGGATGGAATATAATGAATGCATAAGTTCTTAAGGTTCATAAAGTTAAAAGTTCATAAAGTAATGTTTGGGCTCGTATTGCTTTAAAAACTTTATAAACTTTATAAACTTTATAAACTATTTTCATATGAATCCAAGACAAGAAAAAATATTATCAGCAGTGATTGAGGAATATACGCAAACCGCCATTCCAGTTGGTAGTAGTATTTTGGCTCAAAAATATAAATTTAAAGTTAGTCCTGCAACGATTAGAAATGATATGACTGCACTGGAAGAAGACGGATATCTGTATCAACCGCATATCAGCGCTGGCAGAATTCCAACTGACAAGGGTTATCGATATTTTGTGGAAGAAGTTATGAAAGACAAGGAGCTTTCAAAAGAGGATCAGCAAAAAATGCAGAGAGAATTTTTGAAATTAAAAGCACAAAACACTCGTTTGACTCGCACAACTGCAAAATTGCTTTCTCATGTAAGTGGAAATTTTGCAATCAGCGGAATGGTTGAAAAGGATGATTTTTCAGATTTTGGAATGCGCGAGTTAATGGAAGAGCCGGAATTTAAAGAGCTGGATGAAATGTGTCGCTTGGTTGAAATGCTGGATTATGTTGATGAGAAATTTGATCAACTCACAAAGAATATTAAAGAAGGGGAAACAAGAATTTTTATCGGTAAAGAAAATCCAATTGATGGCACAGCAAATTGTTCAATGATTGTGTCGCCATATAGATTGAGCTCTGGTGAAAAAGGAATCCTGGCGCTCATTGGTCCAAAAAGGATGGAATATGCAAAAAATAAATCAATGATTGAATATGTTAAGAAACTATTAGGAGCGTCGGTTGTAATGATTATATTCATCAATATTTTGTAATTTATATTTTAAAATAAAGAGTCATCTGTAATCAGTAATCGGTCATCATATAAATTCAGTGTTTTGAAAATGGATGACTGATGACTTATGAATAAATAATAAAAAATTTTTATGAAAAAGCAATCTAAAAAAATAAACCAACCAGAAAAAGAAATAAAGGATATCGAAGAACCTGCCCGCAATGCTTCGCATAGCGATGCAGGTGGGGAAATTGTGGTGGAGCAGGAGAGTGAGATTGACCAGCTTGCAAAAAAGGCTAAAGAAAATCTCGATGGATGGCAGCGTTGCCAAGCTGATTTTGAGAATTATAAAAAAAGAAGTGCAGAGTCGCAAAAAGATTTGATCAAATATGCGACGCAAAGTATCATCTTGGAAATCCTGCCGGTTATTGATAATTTTCATTCCTCGACTGATCATATCCCGGAAGATCAAAAAGAGAATTCTTGGGTAACTGGAATTATGTATATTCAAAAGCAGTTGGAAAATATTGTGACTGAGAATGGGGTTGAGGAAATTGAAGTGAAAGTTGGGGATAATTTCGATCCAATCTATCACGAAGCAATTGAAGACAATCATTGCAAGGACTGTGAAGATTGCAAATGCGAAACTAAATACAAAAATAAGATAAAAAAGGTTTTGACAAAAGGATATAAAATTGGTCCTGCCCGCAATGCTTCGCATAGCGATGCAGGCGGGGAAAAAGTAATTCGCGCAGCAAGGGTGGTGGTGGAGTAAAAAAGTTCATAAAGTTTATAAAGTTTATAAAGTTCATAAAGTAGTCTTGATAAAAAATCGGCAAATAAAAAAGCCCGTATGGGCATAAGTTAAATATCCCATAGGGCGAAGCAGGCAGCGATGTATCAAACTCTATGGTCATCGTAACACATAAACATTTAAACATACAAACATTTAATCAGCTAAGTATGCAAACAAGATAAAAGTTTTGTCATTCCCGTGAAAACGGGAATCCAGGTTCGAGTTTTAACGGGAATGATAAAAATAACAAGTAATTAAATTAACTGCCAACATATAAAAATAACAATTGCAAATAGCACTTTTTGTACTTTTGTATTTTTGTAAAAATTTGTATGTTCGTAGAAATACGTATATGAGTAAAATTTTAGGAATCGATTTAGGAACAACAAACAGCGCAATGGCTATTGTAACTGGTGGTAAACCGGAAATCCTTGAAAACAAAGAAGGAAACCGCACAACACCTTCAATGGTAGCAATTTCAAAAACGGGAGAACGTTTGGCTGGTCTTTTGGCGAAACGTCAATCAGTAACAAATCCGGCTAACACACTATATTCAATCAAGCGTTTGATTGGACGAGCTTATCACGATGCTGAAGTGCAGCGCGATGAAAAATTGATGCCATACAAAATCGTGCACGCTGGTGAAAACGTGAAAGTAACAATGGGAGATAAAGATTATTCTCCGCAAGAAATTTCAGCAATGATTTTGGGAAAATTGAAAGCTGATGCTGAAGAAAAACTTGGAGAAAAAATCACTGATGCTGTGATCACAGTTCCTGCATATTTTGATGATGCTCAAAGAAAGGCAACCAAGGAAGCTGGTGAAATTGCAGGGTTTAATGTGCGTCGAGTTATTAATGAACCAACAGCTGCAGCACTAGCTTATGGTTTTGACAAAAAAGCTGATGAAAAAATTGCAGTATACGATTTGGGCGGCGGAACATTTGATATTTCAATTTTGGAAGTTGGAGGAGATACTGTGGAAGTGAAATCAACCAATGGTGACACTCATCTTGGTGGAGACGATTTTGATCAAATCATCATCCAATGGATTATTGATGAATTCAAAAAACAAGAGGGAATTGATCTTTCAAAAGATCCTCTTTCACTTCAACGAATTAAAGAAGCTGCTGAAAAAGCTAAAATTGAACTTTCAACAGCTGCTGACACTGAAATCAATCAACCATTCATCACTTCTGATGCATCTGGTCCAAAGCATTTAGTGATGAAAATGAGTCGCGCAAAATTGGAAGAATTGGTTGGCGACTTGGTTCAAAAAACATTAGAGCCAGTAAAAAAGGCACTTGCTGATTCAAAACTTTCCGTTTCTGATATTAATGAAGTTGTGATGGTAGGAGGAATGACAAGAATGCCATTGGTTTTACAAACTGTTGAAAAATTCTTTGGCAAAAAACCAAACATCTCAGTAAATCCTGATGAAGTTGTGGCACTCGGAGCTGCAATCCAAGGAGGTGTGCTTGAAGGATCAGTAAAAGACGTTTTGCTTTTGGATGTGACACCGCTTACATTGGGAATTGAAACAATGGGAGGAATTTCAACACCACTCATTGAACGAAACACAACTGTGCCAACTTCAAAAACTCAAACATTCTCAACCGCAGCTGACAATCAACCGGGAGTAGAAATTCATGTGCTGCAAGGAGAACGCGAAGTAGCTTCTGGTAACAAAACTCTTGGAAAATTCTTGCTTGATGGTATTCCACCAGCACCACGTGGAGTTCCACAAATTGAAGTTGAATTTGATATTGATGCAAATGGAATTTTGAATGTGACCGCCAAGGACAAAGCAACCGGCAAATCACAATCAATTAAAATTGAAGCATCATCTGGTCTTTCAAAGGAAGAAATTGAAAAAATGAAAAAAGATGCTGAGATGCATGCTGATGAAGATAAACAAAAGAAAGAACTCGTCGAAGCTCGCAATATGGCTGACACACTTGTCTACACCACAGAAAAAGCCATCAAAGATGCTGGCGACAAAGTGACTGAAGAAGAAACCAAGCCAGTCAAAGAGGCAATCGAAGAACTTAATAAAGTGAAAAACGGTGAGGACTTGAATGAAATCAAAGCCAAAACCGAAACACTTTCACAAGCTGCACAAAAGATTGGCGAAAAACTTTATGCTGCTGCCCAAGAAGCAGAAAAGGCAACCAAAGAAGCCAACGCCGGCGCCGAAGGCGCACCAGTCAAAGAAGCCGAAGTCGAAGAAGAGAAAAAAGATGAAGGCGAGGAGAAAAAAGACGAAGACAAAAAATAATCTTTTTGGATCTGAAAAGAAAAAAAGGCGGGGACAATTATGTCCTCGCCTTTTGTTTATTTTATTTTTTTTAATTCAAAATTGAAAGTAATTCCGGAATTATTTTACGATTGATATCATCAACTTTAATTCCATTTTTTTCCATGATGTCACATTTTATATTCCACAATGATATTGGAATTTGTGTGGATATTCTGTAATCTATCATCATGCAGCAAAGACATTGTAGTATTTCTCTGATATTTTTGGCTGTTGTGTCATCTTTCTCCTTGAAATAATGTAAAGCTCTGGCGTACGTGTCAATTTTTTCAGAAATAATTTGTGCCGTGTGCATTTCTTTTTGCAATAAGTCATCCAGCTCTCGCTGCTTTTTATGGAAAAAGAATTTAAAAATGGTCCTTCCAAAATTTCCCAATCGTTTGATTAAAAAATGAGAAATTTTGGAAATTTGTTCGAGTCGATTTTTAATCAATTTTTTCCTTTCTGTGATTTTTTCCAATGCCATATCGAGCAGTTCCAGATTGCCCTCAAGAACGACTATTTCTTCAAATGTGAGTATGCTCATAATTCCTCCATATTTTTTTATGGTGAAAGTATTTCAATTACATCTGGAAAAGTTTCGTGATGGAAATTTTTTGGAAGTGTGAAGACGTATTCATGATGAGAAATTTGTTCTTCAAGTTCACGATCTCCGATCCTGGTATATGTAAAACTGCTTTGGCTAATCAGTGAAAATCCATATCCAGTCAGCAGATTAATAAGTCTGTATCTTATCGCATAGGGCGGTAGAATATTCAGAGCATTCAATTTAGTTTTTGCCAGCTTTCTGATAAGCTCTTCTGAAAATTGTATAACCTTGAAATCAAGATTGACTACTGTGCCACAGCGTGGAACAAGAAGTACTGGTATGAGCAACTTTTCAGCTCTCGACTCGTTAGACTCAATGTGTAAAAGTGCGTGCATGGAAAACCTCCTGTATTGTTAAATTAACTTCTGCTAGCTTTGCTAGGTTTTTCAATATATCAGCAAGTGTCGAAAAAAGCAATGGGACATGCAAATTAGATAAATTAAGAAACAAAGTTGTCTTATGGAGTTTGAATATAAAAAGAGGCGGGGACTGTTGTCCGCGCCTTTATGTAAAATGAAACATCTATATTCTTGGCAAGCCTGTGCCACCTTCAACATGATACCCTCCGGTTGCACAATAATCCTCAATTACTTCGCAAGCGTTTTCAAATTCCTCCTGTGAAAAACTACAACCAAATTCTCCAATCATTATTTCTCGGAGTTGGAGCATGTTTATGGTTATGTTTTCCAGAAGATGGGTTAAAATAAATTCCTTGTGACGAGTACTTGTCCTCCCATGCTCATTGATGCGTTCCCTGTATTCGTACAGCCTTTTTCTCAATTGCTCAATACGAGCCTGATCATTCGGAAGAGTGATATTTAGGGGAATTGTTGCCATGGTCTTATCTCCTTGTAAATGTGCTACTTTTGGATTTTATCACTAACTTTATAGTATACTCCAAAATCATCAAAAAGTCAATAGTGGCGCGAAACATGGCTATGCGAAGCCAATAATAGAGGATAGTATTTTGTTATTCATACAAGCCCCAGCACCACTTCTGTGCGGTCGTCAGCAAATGGCGTCGGTGAATCGTTTTTTATTTTTGCCAAAGAAAAAAGCCTTGCGATTTCGACCGCAAGGCTTTTTGATACTGGTGTGTTAATTTTTTATAGTGACGATGCATCTAGAGATGCTTGTGCTGGGTAATCTTTGTTGCATGACATTGAAAAAGAAAATCTCGATAGATCATTTTCAACTCGAATTTCTTCCATTGTAAGCGTTAAAGAAAGAAGAAAAAAGCTGGCAATTTCTTCGTAGGCTTCTTTTTCAGCAAAAAACTTATTGATGATTATTTTATCATCAGAAAAAGAAAAATATTGCGGGGCATCCTCGCAGTTGCTTTCTCGTATAGCGCCAATTTTTCTTTGGCGATAAACGTTTCCAATTTCAGGAAAAGAAATAGCACCGGGTGTTCTGACAACTCCACCTATGCCTGTTTGGCATAGGTGATGATTTAAATAATGATCAGTTGGTGTTTTTGGCTGAGTAAAAAATTCTTTAGACAAGAGTCCAATTCTTTTTTTGAAATTGTTACTGTCATTGAATTCTTTCAACAACTGCGCGTACCCAAAATGCAATTCTGAATTTCGAATAGCCTGGCGCATTTTGTATTGTTCAAGCTCATTGGTTGGTCGTGGACCATAGCGTACAACTTTTTGCTCTGCCCTACTGTTGTCTCCACCGGCGCGCCAAGGTTCTATATCATCATCAAATCGTACTCCGCCCATAGAGTCCTCCTTTCAGTTTTTTGTCTCATGATACTTGTTCATTTTCCATCTTCCCCAAAAGGCAAATGTCATTTGAATGAATATGAAGCCTATTATGTAATAAAATATGCACAAGTCTATCCATGGGTGGTCAAAAAACACTTTGGTTTTTTGTGATAACAGATATGAATCAATAGCGAGAGTAAGTGGGGATATTATTGAGAGTCGAGTGGTAATCCACTCTCTTTTTTCCCAGGGCATATCCGTGGAGTAAAGAGCATTTTGATAATAGGTTGAAATGAAAAATGCTACGGTCAGCAAAACAATTACGATGTTGATAATCATGACAGACTCCTTTCTTGAATTGTAAAGTTAACAAATTTCCTAGTCCCGCTAGGTTCCTAAATGTATCAATAAATATGAGAAAATGCAAGACAAGCGGGGAGTATGTGAATTGGATAAAACAAGAAACAAAATAGATATGAAAAAAGGTGGGGACTGTTGTCCTCGCCTTTTTTAGTTGGTTTCTTCTTTTTGATAAGAGTCAGCCTACAAAAGATATAATATTGACAAGTAATCCATATAAAGCTAGTTTAAGAGTATAAAGTAGTTCATTTTATTAAAGGAGGTGGTTTTATAGGGTAGCTATATACAGCACTACAACTAAATAACCACAACTGAATAACAACACAATATGTCCTGAATTTAATATTCAGGTAACCAAGGGACTCAAGACGCCACCAGAAATCAGGCTGCGGCGTAAAACTACAAGAGAAGGAGTCAATCATGGCAAATTGGAGTGTTGGAAGAATCCTTTCTGATGGTCTTCCGGGTGGTGTTTCTACTACCACCGTTACCAATACCGAAACCAACCAAACTGAAAAGGTAGTCGTTAATACTCGCAGAGATTATGATGATATGCTTCATCAGGTTGGCGAACAAATTGCTGAGGGCAATTTCAAGAGATAATATTCCCGCTTTTTTTCATAAAGGGCATCGATAATTCGATGCCCTTTTTATATTTCTTATATAAAAGAGTTTAGTTATCTGTGTGTTTTAATGCAAAAGAAAAAAGCCTCGCGGTTGCGGGGCTTTGTAAAATATTTTTTTGAATCAGACTTCCAAATCGGGTGGTGTTACAAGAATGGCAAATTGTCCTATAAAATCTGGTCCTTCACCATAGTCTTCCAAATAAGAATTTAGAAGTTCAACAAAGTTGCTCAGAAATTCATCTGCTCCAATTATATAAATATCTCCAGTTTCTATATCTTCTGGTTCATCCATAAGATCATACGAAGTTAGATCGTCTGGGTAGTTTGCAAGACTTTGCATAATCAAAGTGCACTGTCTGACACCCTTTTTGATATCATCCGCAATTTCTTTTGGCAAAACTATGCTTTGCATAAGTGTGTTTGCGTAAGCAATAATTAATACTATTGTGTTAAGGGAGATATCCGTTTCATTTTCAAAATCCTGGCCACTTGTTCTTGTTGCTGACATAGGACACCCCCTTTCTTTTTTATAAAATCTCGAGTGCTTGCAGTGTTTTTTCTCGCGCTGCTTTGCAGATTGACTCTTGGGAAAGCAATGTTATGTTTCCCAATTCATTTTTGCAGGAAAGGAAATTATTACCAGGCCTTGGATAAAATGCTAAAAAATTAGGCATTCCTGATTTAGCTGCCATAAAACGAAGTATTTCGGGTTCACAGGATATGAAAGCAAAAACATAAAGACAGGATGGATCAAGCTTGAAATCTTCTGGTTTTCCTTCTATCGGCTCAACCCAAAATTCAACAAGAAAGCCTGTCAGATTAAGAGATGACGAAAGTTTTTCGATGTCTGTTCCGAGAACTATTCTTGAAAATTTCTTATTCATTTGCTCCCTCCTTTTTTGTGGAAAAATGATTACTTCAAAGTTATCTGCTTTTGGAATTGTTAAGATGCTATTTCCTTTTGATTGATTTTCAATATATCAACAAACTCCCATAAATGCAAATATTGGCTCGAACTTGTTTATTTTTGGATAAGTGGTAAGATGCCAACATGAAAAGAAATATATTGGTTGTGGTTATTTTCGTGGTTGGAATATTTTCGTGGGCCAATTTTTCAATGGCCAGTGGAAAAAATGCTAAAACAGTGGTTTTTCCCGTTACTGAAACACGATCCGTTTCTTATTGGAAACCGTCCTTGAAAATGAAATGGCAGATTCAATTTGCTGGAGTGTTGGATCAAAGGGCTAATGCAGAAGTTTTCGTGGTGGATGGTTTTGATACTGATGTAAAAACAGTGAAAGCTTTGCATGCAAAAGGGAAAAAAGTCGTATGTTATTTTAGTGCTGGCAGTCTTGAGAATTGGCGACCGGATGCAAAAAAATTTCCCAAGGTGGTGATTGGAAAAAAACTTTCCGGCTGGGCAGGGGAAAATTGGTTGGATATTCGTAATCTGAAAGTGCTTGGCCCAATTATGAAGGCGCGCATTGATATGTGTAAGCAGAAAGGATTTGATGGTGTTGATATTGATAATGTTAATGGATATACGAATGTTACGGGCTTTTCCTTGACTGGCAATGATCAATTGAGATACAATCGCTTTTTGGCTGATGCTGCACACGCACGCGGATTGGCAGTGGGGCTTACAAACGATATTGATCAAATTACTGCACTGGTAGGTTCTTTTGATTTTGAGATAAATGAGCAATGTTTTGTCTATAATGAGTGTTCCAAATTGAAGCCTTTTATCCAAGCGGGCAAACCGGTTTTCAATATTGAATATGTAAAAAACAAAAATGTCTGCGCCAAAGCAAATGTTTTAAATTTCAATACCTTATTCAAAAATCAAAATCTTGATGCTTGGAGCCAGGCGTGTCGTTGATTTTTTTAAAGAAAAAAGGCTAGTAGAATTCTACTAGCCTTTTGTGATTTGTTTTCAATAATGCGATGGTAAATATTTTTTAGTCTGTCTTAGAATACCTCGTATCATTTTATTCATAGCATCTAGCGAAGTTTTTGGAAAGCATCAGTTAATTCTTTGGAAAGCAGATAAAGTTTTTTTTTAGATTTATCTGTAAACTTTCTTATTTTTCCAAGCTCCCACATTTTCATTTGTACTCCAATTGATTCATCTAAAACCGAAGATAAATATTCAATGTGGGAGACATTATCCAATTGTATTTCCAATAGGGTTGAAACAAATGTCCTAATGCTTTCCCGAAACTTTTCTGTTGAGTCGTTTCTGTCATCAAACAGCTCAATCCCGAGCATACTTTTGGCAATATCTGTGGTTATGGAGATCTCGCTAGAAAAGATGCTTATTTGTTCCAATAAATCCCTTCGCATCAAGAGGCATTTTTTTGAGTTGTTAAATGGCATATTTGCCTCCTTATTTTTTTGTAAAAGAGCTGCCTGTATATATATGATAATTTTAGGAAAAAGTCAATAGTAAATTGAATATTGTTTTGAGTTAAGTTGACAACACTATAGATTGTTGCTATATTGATTCATTGTGATTTTAGTAAATTAAAAATTTAGCAACAAAAACAATAAAAAGGGAGACGTATATTATGCCAAATGCGGACTGCTGTAACATAACAAGGGGTGGGGTTGTTAGTCGTCGAAAAACTGGTGATCTGCGGGAAACTGCTGAGGAATTTGCGAGGGAGCTTAAGGGCAATCGCCGAGATTATCACCGGCAAAAATTGGCTGAAAATTTTGCTACTGTCCTGACAGCGAAAGATCAAATATTGGAGGCAGAAGAAAGAGATTTGAATTTTTTAAAATGCTTTTTGAACAGGTCAGCTATCGTGGTCAAGGTGAACGCAAATTGGATTATGGTGATCTTGCGGGATTTTTTTGAAAAATTCAACAAAGAAGAAATGGAGTTGATTCAGCGAGTAGTGAGGGAAAATGAACGGCTGAATTATCAGCCAGAACTTCTCAAGTTTTTACAGACAGTGGGCTAGTCGAAAAAGATTAGCACAAAAAAGGGATTGCTAATATGTAATTCCTTTTTTCTTTTGTCTATTTTTCTGCTATAATATTAATATTATGAATAAAAGAAAAATCCTTACAATTATCTTGGGTGTGCTGACTATGGGAGTTGCTTTTTTCGCATGGCTTTCTGTGCGTAGCGCAATTATTGTGCCAGATTCAAGCACCTGGGTAATTCCAATGCTTTTATTTTCTATTTATTTTGTTTTAATTTGTCTTAATATTTTTCTTTTTCAAGAGACGCTTCCACTGGAGCTCATTTTGATTGGTTCATTGGTCCTGAGTTTGTTGTTTGCTTTTGCGTTGTTGCAGGTGGGTGCAATTTTGTTGGGCGCGTATTTTGCCTTCTTGGCTTCGCGAAAAATCAGGGAAGATATGGAGCTTAATATTAAAATCAGCCCCTGGAAATCTTTGCAGGCTGGCAAGTCATATTTGCTTTTATCGGTTATTATTGTTATTTGTATGCAATATTTTTTAACGATAAATGGTTTTGACGGTGAAAAAAAGGTGCCGCATATTGATGCTAGCTTTATTACAAAAAAAATTGTAATCCCGTTTATTTCCTCAGTTAATCCTCAATTTGAAGCGCTCAAAGATGAAACATTGACCGTTGATCAGTTTATATTGCAAACACAAAATTCTGATCAGGGCAGTGTTTTCTCTGCAGTGGAAGAGGAAATGCTGGATGCTCAGCTTCCACCAAATTTGACTCCAGAGCAAAGAGAGCTGATTAAAAACCAAGCCAGGGAGAATTTTTCCAACACGCAATCTCAGCTTGCACAAAAAAATCAAGAATTGGTTTTTGAAATGGGTAGAAAGCAATTATCGGAAATGGTAGGAGTGTCGGTAACTGGCAGTGAAAAAATTTCGGAAATCTTCACAGGCCTTATCAATAATAAAATCAATGATTATTTTAATCCAAGAGTGGGTGGATATGAAAAAAATTCTGTTTTTCCTATAATACTTACTATTGTGTTGTTCTTAACCATCTATCCTATAGGTGTGATACTTTGTGTGGTATGCTTTTTGTTTGTAAGGCTTGTATTTTTTATATTGTTTAAATTTGGAATTTTGAGTATCGGGCTTGTGACTGTATCGAAAGAAGTACTTGAATAAAATAGTATTAGAAAATAAAGAAATTAGCACTCGAAAGAGGGGATTGCTAATTTTTTATTTTTACTGTAAAATAGGTAGGTAATAAAATAGCAAAATTTATATATGGCAAAGGACTATTATGATATATTAGGGGTAAATAAGGGGGCAAGCGATGATGAGATTAAAAAAGCTTATCGTAAATTGGCGCACAAATATCATCCGGATAAATCTGGTGGGGACGCGGAAAAATTCAAAGAAATAAACTCAGCATATCAAGTGCTTTCAGACAAATCTAAGCGTCAAAAGTACGATCAATTCGGGTCTGGCTTTGAGCAAATGGGCGGCGGTTTTGGAGGCGGCGGTTTCAGTAGTCAGGGATTTGGCGGACAAGGCTTTGATTTTGGCGAGGGCTTTGAGGATATTTTTTCTAATATTTTTGGAGGAGGTGGCGGCGCAGGAAGAAGTCGTGATATGCGAAAAGCGGGCAATGATATCCAAGTTGACGTTGAAATAACTTTTGAAGAAATGGTAAGTGGCACTCGACGCGAGATTGAATTGTATCAGCGAATCTTGTGCGATGTCTGTTCTGGTAGCGGAGGTGAGCCTGGTGCAAAACAAGAAACTTGCTTGACTTGCAAGGGCTCTGGGCAAATTCATAAAACGGTGAGCAGTTTCTTCGGATCATTTTCGCAGGCGTATGTTTGTCCAGCTTGTCAGGGAATGGGAAAAACTTTTTCGCAGAAATGTCACAAATGTCACGGAGAAGGTCGGGTCAAACAGGAACGAAAAATTGCTGTGGACATTCCAGCTGGGATATCGGATGGACAAACAATTTCTATGCAGGGTCAAGGAGAAGCTGGTGAGCGAGGAGCGCAAAGCGGAGATTTGTATGTTACTGTGCACATTTTGGCTCATCGTAAATTTACACGCGAAGGAAACAACTTGCTTTCAAGTGAACATATTTCATTTTCACAGGCCTCATTAGGAGATAAAATAAATGTAGAAACAATAGACGAAACTGTAAAAATGAAAATTCCTGCCGGCACACAATCAGGGGAATTGTTCCGCATCAAAGGAAAGGGAGCTCCAAGTTTGGGTCGGGCAAATCGTGGTGATCAATTGGTGAAAATTATCGTTGATATTCCAAAAAACACATCACGAGAGCAAAAAAGAATTATTGAACAATTGAGAAAAGAGGGCTTATAAAGTGAATATTTTATCAAAACCTGATTTTGTAGCTTGCTGAAAATACAAAATCTTACAAATAAACAAGGATTGCGTTTGCAACCCTTGTTTTTTGTTAGTTGTAAAAAATTTGGCTGGGTATAAGGAGATGTTGACAAAAACTGACAGATATGCTATACAGAGTAGTCATATCTATGTGCATTCCATTTAAGTAATTTATTATAAAAAAGAATATGGAAAAAAATCAGCTTAAGCAGGAAGAGGCAGGAGCAATATTATTTACTTCAAGAAAAAAAATGATAGCAAAAAGAATGACGGCTGTTTTGGTTGTTGTTGTTTTTTTGTTTGGCGCTGCTTTTTTTCAAGTTGATGCAAAAACTCGTCAAGAGAAAATTGTTAAATATTTTTATGAAGGAAGTCAGCTTATCGAAGTGATTTCACGAAAAATTAAAGATAAAGATATTTCTGCTAATGCAAAAATTTCAGCTAAGAAGCTTAATTTGAAAAATTCAATCGGAACAAAACAATTGAAAAATGGAGCTGTTACGGCAGCAAAATTAGCAAACGGTTTGGTGATCTCAGCAACGATTGAAGACGGATCTATTACTGCGGGAAAAATTGCCGACGGTTCAATTGTAAGCATAAAGCTTGCTGATGGAAGTATTACTACTGCTAAAATAGAAAATGGTGCAATTACAAATGAAAAAATTGCTAATAATGAAATAAGCGGCGCAAAACTTGCCAATGATATTAACATAAATACTTCCGGAGATATTTCAGCGCAAGATATTTCTGCTATCGGTTCTATAACAGCGGCAATTGGTGGATTTTTTGGAAATCTTACTGGCGACGTGACTGGAAATCTTTTTGGAAACGCAGACACTGCAACTTTTGCAACAACTTCTGCAAATGCAGATACTGTGACAGACGGCTGATCCAGCTTGGATTACCAGTCTTAGTGCTGCAAAGATATTTGGAATTTTCACAGGTAGTGTTGTGGGTGATATTTTGGGTAATGTGACTGGCGACGTGACTGGAAATCTTTTTGGAAACGCAGACACTGCAACTAATGCTGATCACGCCACTATTTCTGATAGTGCAACTATTGCAAATGATGTTATTGATGGTGCAATCACAACTGCAAAAATTGCTGACAGTGCAGTAACTGGAATCAAAATTGCTGATGATGCTGTGGTAACCGCCAAAATTTTGGACGGAGCTGTAACTTCTGGAAAACTTGCTGATAATGCTATTACAGAAATTAAACTTGCTGATGGCAGTGTTGCAACTGCAAAAATTCAAGATGGAGCAATTACTAATGTAAAAATTGGAGATCAGGAAATAACAGGAGAGAAACTTGCTGCCAACATTGATATAGATACCACAGGCACAATAACTGCGCTGACTTTTTCTGATGGAGTCACAACTATTTCTGGTGGTAACATTGATACAATTGGAAATATCACAGCTGCTAATTTCTTTGGAAATCTTTTTGGAAATGTGGTTGGAGGTGTTACTGGAAACATCCTTGGCGATGTTGTTGGAAATCTTACTGGCGACGTGACTGGAAATCTTTTTGGAAACGCAGACACTGCAACTTTTGCAACAACTTCTGCAAATGCAGATACTGTGACAGACGATGCTGATCCAGCTTGGATTACCAGTTTGGATGCTTCGAAAATAGTTGGGACAATTGTTGGAACCCAAATTGCTGATGGCACAATTACTGGGGATAAATTGGCTTCAGATGGAAGTATGGTGAAAGCTATTGTGGCAGGGCCGAATGTTTCAGCTGTTAATAATGGTGATGGAACTTGGACAATTGATATTACTGGAGGAGTGGGATTAGGAACAATTACTGGCGTAACAGCTGGTAATGGATTATCTGGTGGTGGAACATTAGGAACTGTAACCTTGGATATAGGAGCAGGGACAGGAATACAAATTGATACTGATACAGTGGGTATTGCAGGTGGGGGTGTCGGAACTTTGCAATTGGCTGATAGCGCAGTTACAACAATCAAGCTTGCTGACGGATCGGTGACAACTGCCAAGATTGTGGATGGTGCAATTACAGCTGGAAAATTGGCTGATGATTCAGTGTTAGCAATCAATCTCGCTGATGGCTCGGTGACAACTGCAAAAGTTGCCGATGGAGCAATTACTGATATCAAACTCGCTGACGGATCAGTGACAACTGCAAAACTTGCAGGTCTTGCTGTAACCACTGCGAAACTTGCTGATGATAGTGTGACAGCAGTAAAAATTTTGGATGGAGAAATTATCAATAGCAAACTTGCCGATGGTTCTATCACAACAATCAAACTTGCTGATGATAGTGTAACAACTGCAAAAATAGTTGATGGAACAATTTTAACAGCTGATTTGCAAGACGGAATTATTACTACGATTAAACTTGCAGACGACAGCGTTACCACTATAAAAATTTTGGATGGTGCGATTACAAGTGGAAAACTTGCTGACGGAAGTGTGGTGAGCGTAAATCTCGCTGATGGCTCAGTGACAACTGCAAAAGTTGCCGATGGAGCAATTACTGATATCAAGCTTGCTGACGGATCAGTGACAACTGCAAAAATATTGGACAGTGCGGTGACAACAGCAAAACTTGCTGATGGAAGCGTTGTTACAAGTAAAATTGCGGATGCCACTATAACTGGAGGAAAAATTGCTGATAGTGCAATTACACCTGCCCACCTTGCTGATAGCGCAGTCACAACTGCAAAAATTGCTGATGGTGCCGTGACTAATGTGAAACTTGCAGATGACAGCGTTGATTCTGCAAAGATTGCAGATGGAACAATTACGGGTAGCGATATTGATGGTGCGACAAATATTACTACAACCGGAATAATAACAGCAGTGGGTGGATTTGTTGGTGATCTTGTTGGAAACATCACAGGAAATGCTGCAACCGTGACTGACGGAATTTATGGAGCTGCTGATAACACATTTACTGGTATAAATACATTTACACAAGATGTTGTTGCTAACATCACAGGTAACGCAGAGACAGTGACTAATGGAGTTTACACAATCGGAGATCAAACAATTAATGGTGTTAAAACATTTACATCAACTGTTGTAGCTGACATCACAGGAAATGCTGCAACCGTGACTGATGGAATTTATGGTGCTGCTGATAACACATTTACTGGTATAAATACATTTACACAAGATGTTGTTGCTAACATCACAGGTAACGCAGAAACTGTGACTAATGGAGTTTACACAATTGGAGATCAAACAATTAATGGTGTTAAAACATTTACATCAACTGTTGTAGCTGACATCACAGGAAATGCTGACACAGCAACGCTTGCAACTGCTGTAGTTGATAATGCAATAATAACAGCTTCTATTGCCGATGGTGCAGTAACAAATGCAAAGCTTGCTGATAATAGTGTAAGCTCCGCAAAAATCGCAAATGGAACAATAGTTGGCAGTGATTTGAATGCTGCTATAAATGTAAACACATCAGGAAACATTCTAGCTTTCTTGCTTAGCGACGGAACTGCCACGCTTTCTGGTGGAAACATTTTTTCAACAAGCAATACAATGAACATAGATGTTGCTAATAATGCAACAGATTCAGATGTGTTTATTCGTAATGCCGGGAGTGGACAAGCTGATCTAAATGTAGAGGGAAATGTAACTGGTGGAGGAACACTGGGAACTTCAGGATCTCGTTGGTCAACAATTTATGCTGATACTATCAATTTCTTGACTGGACTTACTAATGAAAATAATGATGGAACTCCTTCAGTTATAAGATTGGGAACTTCCGGTGGAGATGCTTCTCAAATTCAAATCGGAAATTCAGCAGCCTCAGTTGATGTTCAAAGCAGCAATTGGCAAATACTTACAAGTGGGATAGCAAGATTGGCTGGCATCATATTAACAGGTGATATAACGTCTGATGCATCTCGAGCTGTTGATCTTAGCAGTGCTTCAAACACAGTATTTTCCATAACAAATTCAGGAGCTGGTGCAGCTGATCTCAATGTTGAGCGTAATGGTGTTTTTGGAGGAGCTTTAACAACTGGAGGACGATTTATAGTTTCAACTGGTGGAATCGATATCAGTGGTTTGTCTGATATGCGCGGAAATGTTGATATGCATAATAATATCGTTCAAAATATTGGAAATGCCAGCACTGATTTCACTGCAGGTGGGGGATTGAGTTTGGCTGGACAGCTTGGCGCAAATGGTGGAATCGACCTAAATGGCAATGACATAACAGGTGTTGATAATATAACTATGAATGGCACGCTTAATTTGAGCTCAGCCAGACTGCGAGTGCCAAGTGGAACCTTGCTTCCGTTAGTTTGTTCAACTGGTGAAGTGTTTATCAAAACAGATGGACAAGTCGTGACGGTTGGCGGCAATCCTGCTACTGCATATATGTTCGTGTGCGTTGGTTCAAACAATTGGAAGCCTTCAGTCAACTAATCTAAAAATATCTATAATTATATGACCGAGCAAGAATTCTCTCATATCGAGATCATTGAGGATGATAATGAAAAGCCAGTTGCTCAGGAAAAAAGTTCTGTTTGGAAAAAAATTACAGATGTCGCTGGTTGGAAAAAGGACTTAAAGAAAATTGCATACATCTGTGGAATATTGGTAATTGTTGTTGGGGGATATGTCTTTGGAAAAAAAATGCTAAATAATTCCTTTGGCGTGCGTTTTCAAAGTCCGATCCAATTTGTAACTTATCAAAAATATTCTCATACGAACCCAGATTTTAGTTTTTCTTATCCCAAAGGATTTTCATTTGATGGGGATGAAAGCAAAAAATATGGACAGGACTATTTGGCTGGATTTTATCTGAACACTGATCAGCGCACTGGCTGTGATGTTAGAAGTAGTGAAGTTGGCATCAACTTCTCCAAAAATGATCAGGAAATAAATGATGCAATTTCAAAAGATCTTTCGGCTAATGTGCGTGGCTTTTCGGATTATCAAGGCAAGCGCATAAAAATAGATGGAAAAGATGCAATGCAAGTCGGATTTTCGCTAATTGATCCACTAGGCAGCACCCTTCACATAACGCAGGTAATGGTTTCTAATGGCAGCGAGAAGAATTATCTTATTGCCTGTGGAAGTGGCCAGGCTCAGTATAAATTTTTTCAGAAGGATTTTAATGATTTTATCTCTTCTTTTCGATGGAAGAAATAGATAGCCAAAAATCATCGGGTATGGATGCAAAAACAGGCCATTTTAAGCCTGTTTTTGTGTATTATAAAAAGCAAATCCTAAGCAATTGACTTTTCCCTAAAAAAGGTATATAATTACATATTGTAGTTTTTTGAAAATTAAATAACCCAGGTGACTGATTTACATACAGAAGGGCTTTGAAAGCCAAAAAATCGAAAAATGAAAGAGGGGGTTGGTTATGAAAAAGCAAATTAATTGGTTGGCAAAGGTGTTCACGTTAATGCTGTTGGTTTTTTCAATGCTGTTGGCAGGTTGCGGTGGTGGCGGAGGCTCTGCCCAGTCAGTTGTGGCTTGTGTGGAAAATTCCTGGTCTCCTGATCCGGCAACTGTGCCAATCGGACAGAACTTCACACAGACTTCTAATTGCGGCGATACTCGCGGTGCCATAGGCACCCTGGATACTTGGATCAACCGCGGTGGCGCACCAGAGACAGTCTTGTTTAAATCCTATTCATCGTCAGTGATGAGGGACATTGCAGCTTCTTCTGATGGCAATGGTGGTTTGATTGCGTTTGGACGCAGCAGTGCCAATGTCAACAATAAGGGAGTTGTGACGCAGTTGAATTCAGCTGGACAGGAAATTTGGCGAGTGCAGATTGATTCGCCTCTGGGAAATACGCTCATCCCACATACGGTCACCACGGATGGCAATCGCATCATAGTTTTGTATGAAAGGTTGCCGCTGCATGATTGGAACATTTATGCTTATGACATAAATGGCAATGGAGGATATATTTCGGAAACCAATATTGGTTACGGCTTATCTTCAGCTAAGGTTGTGATCGATGGCACTAATCTGCTAATAAGCAGGGTACAGCCATCAGTGCCGCTGCCCGCGCCGATTCCATTTAGTTCGTCGATGCTATATTATGCCTCGATGATTTCCAGTGACGCACCAATTAGTGTGGCGCCGGCAATTAGCCCGGAATTTGTCACAATGGATGCAGTCGGGATCAATGTTTTTGGCCAAGGGCAGTATATGAAGTACGGTCGCGACCTTTCGGTGCTTCAGGCTCCTCAACCATTGCCGCAATTTGACGACATCCAAAGTGTCGTGACAATCGCGGACAAGACATATGTTGCTGGAACGCTTTCAGGAGCACTGGTTCTTTCGGAACTTGGCAATCCAGCTTTCCGCAACACAAAAGGTTTGGCAATTGGCGCTGACAAAGTCACGCTACATACTGATTCCATTGGAAATCTGTATATCTCCATTGGAAACCGCTTTGGTCTTGTTAATAAGGCAACTGGGGATTTTGTAACAATAAATCCGGCTGCAATTTCTGCAATGCCAAGTTTTATTTCCGGAGCAAATTTTTTCTCGGTCTCCGGAACGTCAACTATTGAATCTTTGCCTCTGAGCAGAGTTCAATAAAAAATTCACATAGCGCAATGCGCATTCAAGCCCGCTTGGTATTATTACCTAGCGGGCTTTTTCTTTTTCTTTTTGAATCCATATATCCATTTATGGATGTGGGTATTTGGGTGGGTATCTAAATATTTGCAAAAATGTAAGGTATTTTACGTAAACCTCAAAAAAAGCTATAATAAAGGAAATGAAAGATAATTTTTCAAAAACAAAAAAATGTCAAAAAATACATTGGAAAATCTTTTTGCGCCAAAATCTATCGCTATTATTGGTGCTTCAAATAAAAAAGGAAAAATAGGGACAGTATTGGTTAATAACGTCACAAAACTTGGCTATAAAGGCGAGGTGTATTTTGTGAATCCTTCCTATAAACTTTTGAAATTGAAGCGTTGTTACAGTGATTTAAATAATATTGATAGGCATATTGATGTTGCGCTGGTGGCGGTGCCGGCCAAATTTGTGCTGGATGTGATTGTGGCAAGTTGCGACAAAGTGAAAAATTTCGTCGTTATTTCGGCAGGATTTTCTGAGACTGATGCAGAGGGAATGAAAAGAGAAAAAGATTTGGCGCAGTTGGCCAAAGATCACAATCTAAATATTTTAGGACCAAATTGTTTGGGGTTTATTGCACCCAAACTTAAACTCAATGCTTCTTTTGCTGGCGGGATGCCTAAGGCTGGAAATATTGCTTTTGTTTCTCAATCGGGAGCGTTGGCGGTAGCGCTAATGGACAGGGCGGCTCAGGAGCATATTGGATTTTCCCAAATTGTTTCGGTTGGTAATAAGATGCAGCTTGATGAGTCTGAGCTGCTTGAATATTTGGCAAAAGATAAGGAAACAAAAGTAATAGGAATGTATTTGGAAGGAATTAAAAACGGACAAAAATTTATTGAGACGGCTAAAAAAGTTTCCAAAATAAAACCGATCGTAATTCTTAAGGCTGGCAAAACAGAAAAAGCGCAAAAGGCAATTTCATCTCACACTGGTGCGCTAGCTGGCAGTGATGATATTATTGATGTCGCTTTTGAAAAAGCCGGTGTGATTAGGGCTAATGACCTGGAAGAATTTTTTGATTTGCTCACGCTAATTTCTTTTGTGGATGCGCCTAAGAATGAAAAAGTTGCAGTACTCACAAATGCTGGAGGTGCAGGTGTGCTAACTACAGATGCTTTTAAGGGTAAAGATATTGTGCTTGCAGATTTTTCCTCCAAGACCAAAGATGAAATGAAAAGCGTGTTGCCACAAGAAGCTTCGGTGGAAAATCCTGTTGATTTGCTGGGCGATGCCGGCGAAGACAGATATCAAAGTATTCTTGATATCTTGAATAAGCAAAAAGTGGGGGTGATAATCCCAGTGCTGACTCCGCAGCAACAAACTCCGGTAGAAAAAATTGCAGAAGCAATAATTAAAAATAGAAAACACAGTCAATCTGCAATGATAACTGTTTTTATTGGAGGGGGACGCATTAAGAAATCTGTTGATGATTTGAAGAAAAATTATATTCCGAATTTTTCAAATCCAGACGGTGCAATTTCAGCCTTGAATAAATATTATAAATGGAGTCTTTTCAAAAAAACTAAGGAAATAATTTGCAAAGAAAATATTAATGTTTCACGTAAAAAACAAGTAGAAGAAATTATTGCCATGGCAAAAAAGGAAAATAGAAGCGCACTTTTCTTTTCCGAGGCTTTTGAGGTGATGAAAAAATATGCCATAAACCCGGTGTCTTATGTTGAAATTTTGCCAGGATCAGAAATTTCACCGATTATGCAATATCCAGTTGTGATAAAGGTAGACAGTGATAAGGTGCTGCATAAATCCGATAAACAGGCTCTCATTTTGAATATTAAGGATCCTTCTGCACTTGAAGCTGCCGCCAAAAAATTGAGAGCCAATTTTCCAACCGAGCGCCTGGTTGTCCAGCCAATGCATGACAAACAAGTAGAGGTCATTTTAGGAATAAAACAAGATAGCATTTTTGGACCAGTGATTGTGTATGGCTTGGGTGGAATTTATACTGAAGTTTTTAAGATGGTTAATTTTTTGATTCCGCCAATGACAGCTCAAAGCATCAAAGAGCAAATTTTGAAAAGTAAGATAAGTTTTCTTTTTTCTGGTGCGCGCGGTCAGCAAGCATACGATATTGAAGAATTTGCCAGTATTATTAACGGCTTGATGGACTTTGCCGTTGAAAATAAGAATATTTCTGAATTTGATATTAATCCACTTTTTATTTATAACGATGGACGAGAAGCCTTGGCAGTTGATATTAAGATAATCTTATAAAAGATGTTTCTTATAAAATGAGCTTTGCAATTATTCGAATATGTTCTTTTTGGCACGCTTTTGGATGAATGCTCACTATCCAAAAGCTCAAGAAGTCGCTGTCGCCAACTATTGGCCAAAAAGAAAATATTCTCAAATTGCAAAAAACTTGTAACCAAAAATATATGGAAAACAATCCCAGCACCAAATTCCGAAATTATATTTTGGTTAGGTTGGATTTAGTGAACGGAAACGCCTCCGGCTTAATATCGTGTAATATTAAATATTAATAAAGAATTGGTGTGGGAGCTCATTTTTGTAGCTTCTCGTTCCTCAAAGACAAAAATGGCAAAAATAAAAATTCTTATTGTTGATGATGACATTGAACTACGTGAAATGTATGTGGAAATATTTCAAAATGCTAATTTTGAAGTTGTCGTTGCTGGCGATGGTGTGGAAGGGCTAGATAGGGCGACAAAAGATTTGCCAGATGTTATTTTTACTGGAATTGTGATGCCTCGAATGGATGGATTTTCAATGATTGAATCCCTCAAAAAAACCGTGATGACCTCGGGCATTCCGGTTGTCATTTCTTCGCATATGGGCAGGGAAGAGGATAATATCCGAGCGGCAAAATTGGGAGTGAAAGATTTTATTGTCAGGGGCACGACGCGTCCAATTGAAGTGGTTGAACGTATTAGTTCGCTTTTTGTGGAAGCTGGCGGGGAATATGAATTGGAATTTAGTCCCTATGCCAAGGATGCTCAAAAGCTGGCCAAAGAATTGAATTTTCAGGCAAGCTATCTTTGTTTGGATTGCAATGAAAAGTTGATGCTTAAATTGAAATTAACAAATCCAAAGGATCGCGTATTTGAAGCAAAAATTATTTGTCCAAATTGTGGCGCCGTGGTGAAGTAAAAAAAATATAAAATCCAAATTTTAATGTGAAATTTGGAAAGGTTATTTGGTTATTGGGTCTTCGAGTCATCTGTTTTTTAAGGATGACGGATGACGTGATGACTGATGACTTTTTGTTATTGAGTAGTTGTTGTGTTATTATGAAAAACTAGTGAAATTAGAAATGTAAAACTTATTTATACTTTTATGG
>Ga0076173_120_pt1 | contig 26427 bp, 21 predicted proteins | sample RifGroD2_FD_67770 | JGI IMG/M metagenome (GOLD analysis project Ga0076173, IMG submission 67770) | Parcubacteria bacterium GW2011_GWD2_38_11
AACTCCACCAAGCTGAATGACTGTCAGTTTTTCATTATTAAAAATAAAAGATATCAAATATGTCGCAATTGGTACCACCGAGAAAACCACGGGTGTCACCCTGCTTGCTTCAGCTTTGTTAATTGAAAGATTTAGCGCAAAAATTCCACCAATATAAATAGCTCCCGAAATAAGACTTATTGTGATCTGCCAAGCAGAAGGGACATCAAAGCCAAACGGCGCAAAAAGAAATGCGCCCAATCCAAAAATTCCCACATAAAAAGTGTACACTTGCGGAGAAGAAATTCTCTTGGAGCCCAAAAGAAACTTGTCCAACAGAACAGCAAAGGCTCCCAAGAAATATGCACTAACTGCAACAAAAATCCAACTCATCACCAAAAAAATTTAAAAAATAATATACCTCTATTATACATCGAAAAGATCATAACAAAAAGCCTTTTCATTTCACATTAATCATAATTTCTAGAATTTTGCCCAGCCAAAGATATCGGTGAAATTTCCAATGATAATCTGAATGATATTTTCTCTTTTTCTTGGTGTAAGTAGAGCAAAATCATTAGAAGTAGCTACATTGCCGCTGGCGTCGGTCGATTTAACTTTGAAATTATACACCGTGCCTGGCTTGAACGAAGTAATGACAGCAATATGAGCAGTAGTCAGGTTGTCAGTGATCTTCAACTCTTTTTCTTGCCCATTCCTGCCTTCCTTGTAAAGAATACTGGTAGTGGCCTGTTCATCAGTTTTCCAATTGATTATAGTCTGAACTTTGTCAGATTGAGTAAGAGCACTGTCGGTTCTAACGTTATCAATTTTTGGAGGATTTTCATCGCGTCCCGTGGTAAAATCTTGTCCCTGACTCTCGCTTTCAGTACCCTGTTCATCATTGGCTTTTATTTTGATAGAAAAAGTGGTGCCCTGAGAAAGATTTTTGAGCTGCACGCTATGCGTAGTGGCCAGCTCAGGACTTAGTTGCGCTCCGTTTTCTTGAGCGTCTTGAACATTAACATAAAAAGCATTAGCAATCGTAGGGACATTGGTGGTAAATGAAACTTTAGCTGTATGCTCAGTTATCTCATTAACCAATATGTTGGAAATTTGGGGTGGTGATTTTGGTTCAAAAGTTTGGTCAGAAGAAGCATACAATTTTCCGTCGTTGTTTTTTCCTTTAACCATAAAATGATATTTAACCCCCATATTAAGACCCGAGAGAGTGATTGAATGCTCCTTGGTCAAAGTATTACTTTCTTTTTTTTCTCCATATGAAGTGGTGAGCCCATATTCCACAATGGAGGACGTTTCCGTGGAAGATTTCCAACTAATAACAGCTTCGCCCAAGTTTTTTGAGGAAGCCTCTATAGAAGAAAGTGAAGTGAACGAGGAAGTTGTAAAAGACGACTGCGATGATTGAGAGATATTACCAGAAGCGTCAGTTGAGCTGGCCACAAAAATATATTTGGTGGCAGGAACCAAACCATTGATAATGACACTATGGGCGGTGGCATAACTTTCCGTATTTTTATTTACCATTCTGTCAGAAGCGCCATTTTCATCAACACTAACTATACCAAAACCAACATTACTGCTAGCCTTTTCGTCTGTCTCCCAACTTACAATCACACTTTCTCCTGTGATTGCAGAGACAGAAATATTATTGATCACTGGCGCAGTTTTGTCTCCCAATGCTCCCGCTCCAGTTGCGGTGTATAGCTGCTCCTCGGTCGTAAAATCTTTTTCCTGACTGGCAACCACTGTTTCCAAATTATCCCTGCAAGTCACTTTGTAAAAATATTTTGTTTCAAAAAGCAAGCCATTAAGCTGAACGCTGTGTGTGGTGTTGAAAGTTGTTTCCGCTTTGGGAACAGCATCATAAATTTCACTTACGTTTCCATATTCCACCGCGCACTTGGCAGCTTGATCCGTGGTAAAAGAGATGACAACTGTTGTATCAGTAAGTATTGATGGATTAATTTCGGCAAATGTGATTGCGGCCAGCGGAGGATGAGAAAATTCAACATCTTTCTCGGTTTTGAAAGTTTGTTCAGCTGATGTCACACTATTGGTATTAATATCGGTTGCTTCAATGTCATAAACATAATCTTGATCAGATTCAAGTCCCACCAAAAAGATGGTGTGTGAACGATCAAAGGTTTCGATATCCTGAACAATGTTTTTGCTGGTTTTGCCATAATTTATCGTGACCTTTGCCGGTTCGTCTGTGGCAAAAGAAATGACTGCTGCATCTGGGGCAGTGTACAGTGTTTGCAAATTTTGAATTTCTGGAGCAGTCGTGTCTTGCGTGGTCAGCACTTCAAAGAAATTTCCACCGTTTTTGTCGGAAGTTTCGTTGTTATCATCATCCTTAGAAACAACTTCCAAATAATATTTGGTGTTTTCAACAAGATTAGACAATTTAATGCTGTGATTTTCAGCTAATGTGCTTTCTGTGACACTCTGAGGATTTAGCAAATTTCCATTGGAAATTGTTTGAGAATAATTAATCTTAGAATCCGCGTCAATATCAGTTTTCCATTCTATCGTTGCGTCGGTATTGTTAATTTCACTCACAATTACATTAGAAATTTTTGGTCCCGGCAAAGTTGTGAAAACAAAATTTCCAATCGGATTAGAACCAGGGTTCGAAGCATCCACTTCTCCCAGATTATTCAGTGGATCTCTGGATTTAACCCTGATATTGTAAGTGGTTTCCGGGGTAAGGTTTGTCAGTGTAACAAAATGATTGGTGACCATTGAACCAATTCCATATTCCGGCAGAAAGGAAGTGTCCAGCGAATATCCAATACTGGAATCAGCCAGCTCATCTGTGGTCCAAGTGATGGTGGCGGTGGTTGGTGTGGTGCTGGCAATGGTGACATTGGAAATGGTGGGAGCAGTGGTGTCTGTTCCTCCCTGTCCGTTTGGAATATCAGAAACAATATCGGAATATGCGGATTTGTTGCCATCAGAATCCTGAGTAAAAGCGCGATAAGAATATAAAGTGGAAGAATTAACATCGTTATCCATATAGAAGTTGGCTTCTCTGTCTGCTTGAGAATCCAGATTTGAGAAACTGCCAGAGTTTTCTTTTTTCTCAATTTCATAAGAAGAAAATCCGCTGCCCACCTCAGAAGAATTGACCACACTCCAGGCAATGAATTCTCGATAATCATTAACACTTGCGTTAGACACATCGAAATATACGATGTTTTTAGGTTTTTGTGGAGTGGTGGAGCTAACTGCAGTGGTGTTTCCTTTTGCGTCTTTGATTTTGAGATACACCGTGGCAGGATCAGTGGTCAGAGTTGGCCAGCTTTTTGAAGTATTAAATGTTTCCAAGGTTGCATCTCGAAAATCTGCATAGTTGGAAATTTCCATTTGATAAGTTGAGTCATCGGTTGGTGTGGCTAGCGTCAGATTTTTGGTGCGACCATCAATAGTGAAACTTACATTGGCAGGGTTTTTTGTATCAAGAATAAAATTGCTTGATAAACCGTATGTCAAGTTGTTGGCTGCCTCATTGTCATCAACTTTTACACGCATTTTCATATTCGCATTGTATTGGACATCATAATCTGTTTTAGGAGTCCAAGTTGCACTATACGTTGTGAAACTTCCTTCTTGCACTGCAACACTTCCAAGGCTGCCAGTGACAGCAGCCGCATTGGTCCAAGTTTCAGATCCAGAATTTATGCAATTGGCGGTGCAATATTGAAGCGAGGTGTTCACGAAACCATTCAGATTGCCACTCAGTGTGTCAGTGTCTTTCACGTCATAGTTAATCGTAACCGTGCCGTCTGCGTTTTGAATAGCAGTCACATTTTGTATTTGTGGAGGAGCGTTCACCACATAAGTTGCATCAACAGCTGAAAGAGTTGGCGTTTCAGTTCCATCTGAATGCAGAATTGCCTTGTATTGAATAAACTGATCATCTGCTCCATCCATTAGTGCGGCTGGCATTGTTTCTCCGCCAGTTGGGTCAGTGAATTCCGTTGAGCTTGTTCCGTCTGGTCCCATCCAAAGAGACCAATCGACGCCATCTGACGAAGTACGGGTTTGAAAAGTCACATCAGTGTTTGCTGTTTTTGTTTCAGTCCATTGAAGCTTAGCCAAAAGATTGGCCGCATCAGTAGAATCATATGGGGATGAGACAAGAGAAGCTGAGGAAGGATAGCTGGCGTATTTTAAGGTTAAATCATTGAGCACAGGCGTTTGGGAAATGTCCGAGGTCGATTGCAAAATTGTTTTGTAACGAATATAGCGATTGTTTCCCAAAGAAGCGGGCGCACCTTCTTCATCAGCGCCAATATCCCACGCTCCTGTTCTGAATTGACCATCTATATCAGTTGAAAATGGCAGATTGGCATCAACTGAAAGATCTGCTCCTGCGTTTTTACCAGCAGTATCAGATGGTGAAAGATGGAAATCATTATTAGGAGCGTCAACGAAGGAAACGGCTTTGTTTCTAAGGGCTACATTTGGAGAAGTTGCATTTAAGCTTATATTATTAAGATAATCAGCTGTTTCCGCAGTGCTTTCAAGATAGTATCCTGCCGACCCTTGAGCAATATTATTTTTTAATCTTAAGACATCGCTTGAACTATATAAGCTCAATCTAAAGTCTTCATAATTACTTTTAATAGTATTGTTGTATGCAATTAATTCATTAATGGCTAAACCTCCAGTAACATTATAACGAATACCTCCATAGAAACCATAGATTACATTGTTATGTATAATTATCTTTGTATTTGTATTGACTGAACCTATGTGGCTAATCCTTATTCCCGCATTCTCATAAACCACTATTGATTTACCAATTTCACGCACCACATTAAATGAAAATATAAGATTTTTTCCTATGCTGTTTTCCACAAAAATACCCGCCTGATTTCCTGTTGATAATCCGCTTCTGACATTTTCTATTTGTAAACCATCTACTTGAAAATTATCAACATTAACCCTTATTGATCCAAAATATTCATCAGCCCTTAAGGCAAATTTCATATCATCCCACTTTCCTTGATGTCTTTGCGATTGATTAACCTCACTTGAGACATTGTTGGGAGTATAAATCTTGATGTAATTTAAAACTCCTGTCATATAGCCAGTAACATTAACAGCCGTCGTATCAGCTCCGGTATCGTAATAGCAAGGTAAATTAAGTTGGTAATTACTTGAGACCAAATCTGACGTGTTCAAATGCGAAGCATCCTTGGCACCGACGATAGCTGCATTAAGTGATGAAAAGGCATGAGCAATTGAAGTCACAACATTGGAACCTAAATCACCAGGGATTGCTCCAAGCTTTGTGATTACTTTCCATTGGGAAGTGGTAATTTTTTGCGCAAGATAATATGTGTTTCCTCCCGCAATCAGCGCATCACCCACTCCTAAATTAGTTGCAGTTTGTGGAATTGTGAAATTTGCAATACCTCCTGAAATACTTACGTTTCCACCACTGGAATGATTGTTTGTATTTTGTCCGACAGAATAATAAATTGGGATACCGCTTTGTGGTTGACCATAGTCAACATAGTTCCAGGTGGCGTTGTCATTGTTGACTGCAACCTGAGTTTTTAAAATTGTTCCCGCCGGAGTTGAACCATTGAATTTTAGGGAACTCAGATCAGCCTTCACTCCCAGATCAATTGTGCCGGATTCAAAAGTTCCGGTTGGTTTGTAATAATTCGGTTCAACGACTTTTTCATCCGCGCCGGTCGACCAAGCACCACTGGCAGGCCTTGTTTGCTGGTCGATGTCGTTTGTGAAAGTCAAACTCAAATTAGCCCCCGCACCCTGCGCCACACTGCCGTCTTGAATATGAAGGTCGATAAGTGATGGGTCGGTTGAGACGAATTTGATATTGGAAAGAAATTGGCTTGTCAGTGAATTTGTGCCAGGAGCGATAGCGTCAGAAGAAATGTTATTAGAAGAAGATGCATTCCAGGCGCCGCCAGCAGTGCCAAAGCTTGCTATTGTACTATTTATAGATAAGTTATTATAGGAAAAAGGAGAAGAGCTATTAGAAGAATTATATATGCCGTTTATGCAATTTATAATCGAATTGTCATATAGATTATCATTGCCATAATATGCTGTTATTCCATTATTAAAACCCTGAACAATGTTATTATAGACCTTGCTGAAATTTGCTCCTCCATTAATTCCTACACCAGTTTGATAACTGGTTCCTGGTTTTTTGTAGAGCAAATTATTTCTAGCAGTAAAATAAGAAGAGTCCCAAAATTGATTAATTCCATTTGCAGCATAACCGCTTTCATCGATTTCCAACCAATCAATTGTAACATATCTATTTTGAATTCCGACCGCATCACCACCGCTACTCATGATGATCCTAGAACCAGTTCCGGGCACGCCCCAATGTCGGCTTCTGGGTTCAACAGAAAGCCACATATAATGACTTGCATCAGCAGTTGATCCGGAAATGGCGACTCCCGCAGTAAAAACAGAATCATTATATGCCTCGCCTTTTTCGATAGTTCCAGAAGTAGTGATTATACTTGATATCACTGCGGTCTGGCCACTGACACTTCCTACAACGGTTTCACCAAGTACAAATGATTGTGCCGGATTCCAAGGATCTACTGACATATATTTCTCATTCGCCAGCGGTATTGCCCGTTCCCTTTGATAATCACCTTTGGCGCCACTTGTTTGTCCTGTAATATATTCACTATTTGTAAAAGCGCCACTTTGACTTGTGATTTTATAAACCTGCCTTGTTGTCAATAAACTATCCCTTGCATCTTCCCAAGCTTGCAAGGTCGCAAAATCTCTACCATTCGTTCCAATTGAACTAGTGTGGACATATGTCGCACCGACATCATCCGCACCGATGTCCCAAGTTCCGGTTCTTGTATCCCCATCGATGTCGGTCGTGATTGGCAATCCGCCAGCTGGCGGAGCATCCGCACTCAAATCCGCCCCGGCATTTTTCGCAGCCGTGTCATTAAATTCCAGATGAAAATCTTTATTGGCAGCTTCAACGAAAGCCACAGTTTTGGAGTTTTGAGGATTTGTGCCAGGGGCATCAGCTAAGTTCGAAAGGTTATTCGTTGAAGCGGCGGCAAATACACCACCGCCAGTAGACACGTAGCCACCACTGCAATCTTGAACTATATTATTTTTTACTGTTATCGAATAAAAATCAGTCACTATTCCGAAACCGGAGTTAACGATTGTATTATTGTATGCAAAAATTCTTCCTCCAGTACTTCCACTATTTACTAGACCACGAGTTATTTGTCCACTATTTACAACATCAAATACATAATTATTGTAAATAGATACTTTTTGTGGGTTATTTAAATTATATACATCAATCCCAGTTCCAGAGCCAGTACCTGTAAAATTACCTCGCACAATATTATTGGAAAAATCAACTTCAGCAGAAACAGCATCCTTTATGGTAATAATAGAATAACTATACTGATTCTTTGTAAGCCTAACCTGGAGTCCATTAATTTTTACGTTTGAAACGCGCATCGATAAGGCATAGCCATTGACCGTATTAATATCTAACCGATACCGCCCATCATCCCAGCGCCCTCTATGCCTCTCAGACAATGGCACATTAATTTCCACATAATGCATCGCGTCGGTTACCCACCCATTGATATCTAGTGGGATCGTATCCGGTCCCACATCATAATACGGCAATGCCCTTTCAATTGCATTTCTCGCAAGCAAATCCCCTTGCCTGCCAGTTTCCCAAGCGGCCAGGTCGGTATACCATCTGCCGGTGTGACCTGCGCCGGTTGCGGGAGTTCCGCCGTTACCCTCAGAGTCAATCACCAAAAGTCTGGGTGTGGTTGTGGATGGATTTAGCGACAGCACCTTCCATTTTTTGCCGGCAGAGTCTTGGAATTCATCGTTCTTGAAAGTTCTGCTTAGGTTCGGTGTGCCGGAAAGAGTGAGCAACCACGGCGAAGCTGCGCCAACAGCGGTGACAGTCACTGGCACGTCTACCAGCTTTCCTACGGTGTATTCATTGATTTTTCTTGGAGATTGAGCAAGATTGACACTGGCACTGTCACCAGAACCTGCGATAGCTGTGTCTGTTTTGGTACCAGCATTAAAATCAGTGTCAGTTGTCTGGGTGGTTGTTTGAGAGACCTGCTGGAGTTGCACATCCTCGCCGCCGTTAATGGTTGTGATTCCAGCATCCTTGATTTGATATTGATTCCAGCCTGTTTGATTGGCATTATGATTGGCAATGTTCGCAGTCTGAGTCGCCCAGTTGGTTTGCGCAAAATGAAAAGTTGCTCCGTAAGTTATTCCGCCTGGAAAAATGATTTGCATCAAAGTCATTGCAATCAAAACGGATGCCATCGTTGAAGAAGCAGAAAAAGTGAACAGTCTGACTTTTTTTTGATATCTTTTTAATTGTGAATAGGAAGAAAAATTTAGATTGCAAGATTCCCCAGGGCTTGGTTTTGTTTCAATGTTTTGAATCCTAAGGTGATTTTGCGTGGCAGATTTGATCAGCAGAATCCAGTGATCCTTAAACCATATTGTCATCCTGAGGAGCACAGCAGTGCGACGTGAGGATCTCGTAATAATACGGTTGGTGATATTTAGTTCGGGATTCTTCGTTTCACTCAGAATGACAGAAAATATTTTTGCTTTGAATTTCTTTAGATCAATTAGAGCAATTAGGCCAATTCCCGATCTGGTCTTTTTCAACTCTTTCAACCTTAAAACAACCTCTCTTTCAACAGGCTCAACAAGCTTGTTTTCCTGCAATTCTTTCCACGACCAAACCCTCTCAATGGAAGAGTTTTTTTGCTGAATATTTTTTGTTTTTTTTCTTTTCAAAAAATTCACTTTTTTATTTTCAAATATATCGTAAAAACTCAACAAAAAACAATGTTTTTGGAGTGATATATCTTCTCTATTTTGTATCCTAATTATATCATTTTTTACTGGTTTTGAGAACAGCAAAAAATCGGATTTTAAATCCGATTTTTTGCAATTTCTAATTGCACTAATTTCTAATTAACCCAAGCAATGACTAATGACCAAATGACCAAAACTTTTGGGATTTAGAAATTGAAATTTGTTTACAAATTAGAGTAATTAGATCAATTAGGTCAATTTTATTTATCCAACAATTTTCTCAAAATATAACGCTACAGTTGAAACCCAACTTGGAGCGCCAGGATCTCCGGCGCAGCTTGTGCCGCACTTCCAAGTGTCAACCATCCGAGCAGGAGTGTTTCTTTGCTTGTTGACCAAAACTTCAATACGGTCACCTACAACCTTGATTGCTTCCTCAGCGCTGGCAAAACATGCATACCCCATCGCTGTTCCCCGTTGTCCTGATGATTTGTACCCCCAATAATTATAACAAGTTTCGCCATCCTTGGATGGTGATGCCAAACCAAAACTGCTTTCCTTCTTTGCGATTCCAACCAAAAAGGCTGCCACCTTTTCATCTCGCTTAGAGATAAAGGGCACCATTTCACGGATTGGCGCATCTCCAACTATTTCGTATAATTCCTGTGCGAATTGACCTGAGTCTATATTTGCATCTTCTTGCGCCTGTTTGAACAATTCTTTTTTAAGCGCAAGTGCTTGTTTATCGCTGGCAATAGTACCACCAAACAATTTTTTTTGTTCACCAAACAATGGTGACTTAACTTTTGTGACGGTCTTGTCATCAGTATATGCCTTTGCATAAGACACAGTCTGACTGTCCCACAAACTTGAAATTACAGCGAAAAAAGCAAGCGAAACGGCAAAAAAAAGAATGTTGCTTTTTTTAACAATAATTTTGATTTGTGCAGCCTTTTCCTTCCATTGCTGCATTGTTTTTCCACCAAACCACAAGGGTTTACTCATAAGTTATTTTTAACAATTTAATGGTCCCGACTACAAATAGACTCCAGGGACGCAGATCTTATGGTATCAAAAATGAGCTCCTTGGTCAAGAATGTTATCCACCCCGTTAGAAATCTCTTAGTTTTAAAAATATGCATCAAACCAAGGTAAAAATTCTCATATCACATTTTCCCTAGTAAAAACGGGCTATTTCTAACGGGGTCCACACTTTTTTCACACCTTTTAAAGCGTCATAACTCATAATATACAGCTATTAAGCCACTTTTATTGCAAAACATCAAAAAAAGCCCGCATTGGAGGGCTTTTTTTGATGTTTTTTTGATTGAAAGTTGAAATTTACCTTTATTTAATGACCAATAATAGTCATCATTTTACACTCAATTCATCGAAATACATCGTCACATCACTAATCCACTTATTAGCTGCCGCTTGCCCACCTGTCACCCCGCAATCAGATCCACATTTCCAGACCACCATCTCTTCAGGAGTGTTTCTGCCATATTCCTCAACCAAGGCTGTTATCCTTTTGGACACAGTGTCAACAGCATCTGTCGTGTTATCAAAACAAGTGTGCCCGCCTGTCCCCATTCTTTCTCGTATTCCCCGATATCCCCAATAATTGAAGCAGTCTTGTCCATCAAGCACTGGAGCGCGCAAACCCCAGTTACTCTCTTTTTTAGCGATAGCTACAATAAATGCAGCAACAGTACGATCTTGCTCCGCAATACGAGGAACCATTTTCTCAATAGGATATCCCTTGACCATTTCTGTAATTTCTTCTTGCAGCGCTTGTTTGCTTTGAGTTTGTTGAATCTGCGCCACTTGCTGCGCAAAAGATGCAGCATCGCCCTCAGTATTTGCAGCAGAAACAGTCGTCGCCTGAGTTTCTATTGCTGGTTGCTGAGATGCATCGTCAGCAGCGGAAGCTCCCTGACCGAGATATTTATATACAAAAGTCATCATCACCATTCCAAATAAAATGGAACCTACGATTGAAGCATTCCATAATCTGACCGTGGAAAACTGACCGAAAAAACTCCTTGCGGCATCGCCCGTAACATCATTAAACATTTCATAACGTTTTTCCAGGTGTTTCAAAAGTAAACTCGTTTCACTCGGCTGATAACGCACAAATTCTGTGACCACACGTGCACTCAAGCCATCCCACTTTCGTATGCCTTGATCAAGTTTCATTCCCTTTCTGAGCAATATTTGCTGTTTGGGCGTCACATACAGTTTTGAATCCTCCGTAAAAAAATCTTGGGTTCTTTTCCCCCTGGAAAAAAGAGTTGAAGTCACTTTTGCATTTTTAATGGCAAAGCGAAAATCAACAACGTTTTGCTCCGTTTTGCTGGATGAAATATCTAAAAATTTTCTCTGCTGTTTTTGTTGCATTCTCCACTCTTAACTGATTAACTTCAACTTTAAACTACAAGTATTGACTGACTGTTGCAAATCGCTATATTCCCGCTTCCTTTTTAAAAAAATCTTCAACTTCTATTTCGCCAACATAACATTTGCCGCGTGCAAATAAAAACGGCACCCCAATTTTATCAGGATCCAAAGAACATTCCCTGGCTTTTCCTTGAAGCTCATCACTGTTGGCAGCATTGTGCCAAACTTCTTTTTTGGCAAATATAACTTTTCGATCAATCTCATTATCCGCAATAAATTTTTCTATCTTTTTACAATGAGAACATTCTTGTCCAAAATAATAAACGATGTCTGTTTGTTGTTCACCAGATTGCGACATTGGATTTAAAACTTGCGTATCTTCAGGCTGCCTAATTCCCCAAATAATTATTCCACCAATTACAGCTGCCGTAATCAATAAAATTGCACCTATAGCTCGCTTACTCATATCAGATAAAATTCAAATTAAATACTTTTTAACACGTTAACAGTATAGCATCATTTTTCACTTTTTGGAATCAACAAAAGCACACCAAAAATAATCATACCTAGAGACAAAAGTTGCCCCATCGTAAAATAATGCCACAAAAAACCAAGCTGCGAATCAGGCTGACGAAATTGTTCCACAAAAATGCGCAGCAAACCATAGCCTGCCAGATATATTCCCAATAAAGTTCCTTTTTTATTTTTTTTACCCCGAACTTTCCAGAGAATAATAAACAATAACATTCCCTCCAAGAAAGCTTCGTACAGTTGTGAGGGGTGACGTAGCCGGCCAGGACTTGCACTAAAATACATTCCCAGTGCGGAATTAGTTACGCGCCCATATAATTCTCCATTTAAAAAATTGCCGATTCTGCCAAAAAAATATCCTAATGGTACAGCAACAACTATAAAATCCGCCCAAGAGAAAAAATCTATTTTCTTTTTCTTTGTAAATAGATAGCTAGCGATAATAATTGCCAGCAAAGCTCCGTGATAACTCATTCCAAATAATCCAACAAATTGCGCGCTTTGAAAATCATACGGAGAAATAATCGCCAATGGATTAGCAAAATAATATTTAGCATTGTAAAACAAAACGTATCCCAATCGCCCGCCGATCAATGCTGCAAAAAAAGATACTAGCAGAAAATCTAAAATTAATTTACAGTCATCAGTCATCAGCAATCGGTCATCTATTTCATCTAAATCACCTTTGTTTTCTGATGACTGATGACTGATGACTTTTGGAAATTCCCCCTTTTTAGTTCTCCAAAATAAAACCAAATAAACCACAACAAAGCCTACAATATATGACACCCCGTACCACCTCACAGTAAAAGACCCGATTGTAAAAGCAATCGGATCGATATAGAGAGGAATATTTTGATAGAAATCAAAAATCATAGAACATTAAACATACAACATACAACATTAAACACCTGAGCCCTGCTGCATTTTTTGTTATATACTATACGCTATATGTCTTATTTATTGTATTTTGTCAGTTGACCCTTAAATTCAACCGCATAAATATTCCACAAAGTAAGAAAGAGGGCCACGATTATAGGCCCAATAATGAAGCCCAGAAAGCCAAGCAGGCTAATACCTCCAAGTGTTGCAAAGAAAACAACCAACGGATGCATCTGTGTGTCCTTACCAACAAGTTCCGGCCGCAGGAAATTGTCAATTATAGAGATGATACCAAGCCCCACTGCCAAAATTACAACTCCTTGCCAAATATTACCGGTCAATAACATTATCACTCCCGCAGGAAACCAAACCAAGCTAGTTCCAAACATTGGGATCAAGGAAAGAAAAGCCATCACAATTCCCCAAGCAATAGCAGATGGAACACCTACAAGCGCAAAAGTTATTCCACCAATACTTCCCTGCACAATTCCTACCACTAATGTACCCTTTATTGTTGCTCTACTGATGGAGATAAATTTTTCAATAAGCAATTTTTCATGCGAATCGCGCAGCGGACTAAGATACATAATTTTTTTTATCAACTCTCTTCCTCCAACCAGAAAATAATACAAAGTGAAAAACATAACTACTGCCAAGAACAAGAAGTGCGCAACTCCTTGATAAGTTTTTTGCAAAACCCCAAAAGCTCCCTGTCCAAGTTGTGAAACAGCTTTACTTACAGATTCACTATTGATCAAATTTTCAAGACCAAAAGATTTAAGCAAGGGATTTTTGTTGACATTGCTTACAATTGGATCTACATAGTTCAAATATGCATCCCCCGCTTTGATCGAACTCTGAAAAAGATTAGCAGCTTCATTAGCAATCAATCCCGCAATTCCAAAAAATAAACCTGCGAAAATGATCATACCCAAAACAGAAGTAAGCAGCGCACTAATCCTACTTCTACCCCTAGTTATGCCCACAAAAAATTTATAAGGACGTTGAAAGATAACAGCAAAAACAGCTGCCAGCAATATTGCGATCAAAAATGGCTGAAAGATAAGAAACGTCACAATACTAACTCCGAGCAAAATAAGAAAGAAGAAATAGGTATTCAGATTTTTTAGTTCCATAAAAATATTTTATTAAATAATAAAGCATTCTCACCCTTTGCCTTAATGTATTAATTTGCTAGAATTACAATAATTGCAATTATCACTTACTTTACTAAATTATAGCACATATTAACACTTTTTCAAGCTTAACAACACTATGATAGCTTTTCAAGAATCACACCGTCAAAAACTTATTGTAACCGCTGATGATTTTGGTCTCAGTCCCCGCACAAACAGAAACACGCGCTATCTCATCTCATTGGGAAAAATAAACCGTGTTGGAATTATGGTTAATGGTGAAATTTCCACCAAAGAAATTAGCGAACTGATTCATTCTGGCATAAAATTAGATATCCACCTTGATATTCTTCACGAATTTAACAACGCTCGCAAAAAAAGACACAGCGCAATCTTGAGAGTTATTGAATTTTTGAAAAATATTTTAACAAGAAAAATTTCAACCAAGCAGGTTCAAGCTGATTGGGAAAAGCAGATTGAAAAATTTCACATCCTGTTTGGAAAATATCCCGATGGTATCAACTCTCACGAACATATTCATTTTTTTCCGCCCTTTTTCAAAGTTGCACTTTTTCTGCAAGAAAAATATTCCATCCCATATATCCGCTTTGGAGACAGCATTCAAATGCGCCATCACACAATCGTCGCACACATCCTTCATCTTCTCAGAATCATCAACCAAAAAGCCTGTGGGGCAGGCGGATGCGTGTCATCCAATTATCTTGTGAGTCTTGATTGGATCAAGGATATTGATGCTTTTTTAAACAATTTGCCAGACGGCAAAACTGAAGTCGTTTGCCATCCTGAAATAGCCGAAGAATTTGTAAAAATAAAAGAATACTTCTAAATTTTACGCTGTTTTTTTGAAAAAATTTTAAGTAAAATTCCAACAATTAACACAGAAGAAAAAAGTAGTGCATTTCGAGCAATCTCAACTTCAGCAATAAGCGGGATTATTTTTTTGTGAAAATAAAATCCCAACAATATAAATATTATTGAATGCAATGTTGTGGCAATGGCGTTATAGATAAAAAATTTCTTCCAACTTGCTCTAAGAGTGCCAGAAATAACCGGACCAAAAAATCTCACTCCCGTGATAAATCTCAAAAAAAATATCGTTTTTCCTATATTATCAATGGCCAAATTTTCATATTGAATAAGCTTATTCGCCCGCATTTTTCGATTAAAACGCTCAACATATTTGTTTCCAAAAAAACTTAGCCTATACAAGAGATTATCCCCAATAACTGTACCAACAACACTTACGATTATTGCAGCCTCCAAGCCAAAACCAGCCTTTCTTGCCAAAAAACCAATCAGGAGCAAAAAAATTGCTTCCGGAAGTGGAACAACGTAGCTCACAAGCATCGAAAGTAGGAAGATTCCAACATAGGAACCATTTTTAATAATATTCAAAACAAAACCGATGTCCCCAAAGTGATTTTGAAAATTTGGATCAACCATATTTTATTACTTACTCAAGCTTATTACAGCATTATTCTCTGCCAAGGGTGCTGACACACTAATTCTTCCATTGGCAAGTTTGGAAATTTGATAACCTGAACTGTTCACATTTTTTTCTTTTGGATCCACGGGTACTTTCAAGAGTAGATATCTTTTATTGTTAGCAATTTCAGAAATATCAACCAATCCATCGCAAGACAATGCACCGCTCTTGCAAATCATAGTCGGCTCAGAAGTGATCGATTCTGGCAACGCGCCATTGTGTTCAATGGAATATTGATAAACTGAGTTCAAAATATTCACCACATCTGAGCGTCTTTGAGAATTGCGTATTTCCAGCATTTTTTTTGCAGGATTGATTGCAATAATAACAACCAGCAAAACAACCAGCAAAACAAATACAACAAAGATTCGCTGTTTTTTGGTGCTTTTTTTAATATAAATATTAATTTCTTCTAAATATTTTTCGTAATCCATATTTTTTTCAATTTTTCATTTTTCAGTTGTTTATCTTATTAACTATGCGTATTGTAGTTGAATGTCACCCAAAAATCAAATTTTTCAAAATGTAAAAAATAAAAGAATAAGCACTTGTCCATCGGAGAATCATCTCACTTATTTTGCCAGATAATAAAAGGGTATTAATACCCCAGGGCAAGCCCTGGACCCTTTGGGCTTTCGAGGCAAGCCTCGAGGTATTAAACCTTTTGGTATCGTCGTTCCCTGGCCGGACAGGCACTCGGAAATGCTTGTCTGGCTTCACTAGATAATAAATGAAAGAATTAATTTCTTTGCGACGTAATATTTCTCGTGTCCCAAGAAAGTGACGCCGATGCAACGCATCGTACAAAAACAAAACGCTCGCTTGCAATCGACATAACAATGTCGTCCCACACCGGGTGTGGGATCTAGCATAAAAAGTTGTTTTGAATAAGCCGCAGTTCTTTTGGGTGAACAAAAACCCGCTCCGCTTAGCGGGGCGGGTTTTTACCTTTTATTTTTTATTTTATTTATATCAAAAACGTATCAAAAAATCCCGACCAAAATCGGGATTTTTCTTTACGCATTTCTGCATCCTCCTAGCACCTAAAACCTAACACCTACTAACCTATTTTTTGTTCCTCCCAGCCAGCGCTTTCCAATTCATTTCAAAAATATTTTTCAGAGTTTCAAAAATTTTTCTACTTTCAATGACCATACCGAAATTCTCTTCGAAGGACATCAGTGCCACGCGATTTTTTCCATACAAATTTATTTCCACATCGAGCCCAAAGGAATTCAGATCGGTAAGCCTTGTTTTGCGAAGTGATTTTTCATCAACCTCCTTGTACTGTTTGATGATTTCAGCATCTGGCGCAATTGCCCTGACCCAAATTTTCTTTTCAATTCTCTTGGGCAAATATACATCATCCAACCAATCAACATCAAAATGTGTCATCGCCTCTTCTGCTACCCACGCCAAAAGTTCCTGATCAGGATAGTTGAGCGTATCCTTATACACTTCCCTGATTCCATCGTGCCCTTCAAAAAAACTCACCTTCGGCTTTGAATCAAGCGCGTTAGCAATAGCCAAAAGCTCAGGCATCGCTCTTTTGACCACATGCCTCTGTTCTTCGATATCATTTTCCAATTTTCTCGGATCAGTAGCCGAAAAGAGCATTCTTTTACTCCTTACCAGTTGGATCATAAAGCCTTTTTTCTTTAATGATTCAATGATGTCATACGCGGTTGTCCTTTTAACTCCAGATTTTTTGGCCAATTGCTGGATATTTGATTCTCCCAACTCCAAAGCGGCCAAATACAAATTGGCTTCCTTTTCATTGAAACCGATTCTTTCAAGATCTTGTGACAACATATTTTTACTTTATTAGTTATTATGTCGATACTTAGGTCAACACATACAGTATAGCATATTGGCTCAAATAAGTCAATATATTAATATTTTTACTTATTCTGACATATTAGTTGACCTTATCATTGACCAATAGCTGATTTTGGAGTATACTATGCTGTTAAGATGAATTATTAAAGGATAGTCACTTAACAACAGTTCTTTCAAACTCAACAGTCGACAGACTTAAAACGCAAAAGGAGGCAAGTCATGGGGAAGTGGGACTGGATAGTTAAAGATGTAGAGAGGCAAATAAAAGCGGCCAGAATATATTCTGGTAAAACTTGTCCAAGCTGTCATGAGGGCAGCATGTGGGACAACGGCAGTATACGTTATGATGCCGGAACAAAACACGCATTCAATGCTTATTTTTGGAAATGTGATCATTGTGGTTACATCCAATCGAATTAATTTTTAGGAAGCGAATAACTTCGCTTCCCTCCCTTTCCGAAATCGTTTAAGTAAGCGATTTCAGAGGAGGAGTTATTTTAAAAAGTCGAGTGGACTTAAAACACGGGGAAGATGAGCATTACAAGTTGAGCAGCATTACGCGGCAGGGTTGGCGACTCTATATTCCAATTCTGAGGCGAGGGACAGAATCAAACAAATTGCCAAGCACATACCCCTCTGCTCTGACCGTTATCAAACAATTTATTTCAGCCTGGTCGCTGAAATCTAGAATTTGGAAGCGAAGAGAGTGCTAACCCCTGAATAAGACCGGGGTTCGGGTCGTCTTCTAGCGAAAGATACACTTCTCGCTCAAACACTGGGAAATAAAATTATTTCCCTTTCTACCCAAATTCATACACAGTGTGTGGATTTAGATGGAACAATTTCCTTAACAATTAAATGACAGTCGACGGACTCTAATCGCAAAGGAGCAACAAATGGAATGGAAAGAGTTTTTAACTAATGGTTCGCAGATAGTAATAGCTGTAATGACGATTTTCTTGTTTATCTGCTTTGTGAACTGGGTCACAAATGATGGCCCCAGCGAATTATGCAAAAAATTCAAGAGTGACAAAGAGAGTCAGATTTTCAGCCTTGCGCCCATTGTCATTCCAATTGTAGTTTTATTCGGTTTAATTCCGAAGATTGGAGTGATAATAGTGCTCTGCAAGTTGTCACTCAAAATGATAACGGGCTGATCATCAATTTCAATGGAGGGGAGAATTTCTTCCCTCCTAACCCACAAAAAGGAGAAGTATTATGAAAATCGAATTTACAAACATTGATACTGAATATGCATGCAACGAACTAGGATCCGCACTTAGACAAACAATACCAGCCATTAAAAGATTTGTTTTGGAAAAATATTCAAACCGGCAAGATGAACGGACACTGGTTGTTGTTTTTATGTGCCCATGCTGCAATTCCAGTGAAAAATTGTATATGGAAAATGCAGTTCTTGTCAGTCCATTCCGCGGCATTGATCGCGTAGGGCATAAAATCGAATGTGTAGACGTTTATCCACCATTTCGTGAACAGAGAAAAGAGGAAGCTAAGAACGTGGAGGAATTCCTGCAACATTTTGAAACAACGGTAGAAAAGGCTTTGGCATAATTCAAAAGGAGGAAACACAATGTCAATTCTTGGAAATATTTTTGGAAATCTTTTCTTTAAAAAAGAGGACGACCATTACAAAATCAAAAAGTGGTCAGGAAAAAGGTGCACGGAATGCGGTGAGGGAACGATGCACTACGACGGAGAGATCCGTTGGAGCGGAGGAATGCCTAACGGAAGAGACTTGATAGAAAAGTTTTACAAGTGTAACCGTTGCGGTCACAAGGTCTCAAATCAGTGGGATTGAAACAAGCGAGAACCTGTGCCTCACCCTATTGCAAAATAAAAAAACAAAAGGAGAAAAGTTATGGAAAAAGAACTGTTTCAGCATTTAGTAATGGCAATCGTAGTAAGTATCATCGTCACGTATTTGATTAACAACTTGATATGCAAGAATGATCACAACAAAACCGAAGATGAAGACCCCGAGCAGACAAGTGCTGACGAAGAATATGTCGGGACTTATGACATCGACACTTTCAATGATAAATTCGTTCTGGCAAACAAAGCCTTGACTGCTGGAAATTCTGATGCATTGCGCACAGGTATCGACCTGTTCGTTGAAAGCCTAGAATATTCAGGAGAATACAGGCACTACATCGCAAGTGCAATTAATAAGCTTGCCGGCGCACTTTCCTACCATGACAGAGCAGACACCAAGGGACCTTGGAATAGGGATTTGAGTGGATATGGCATCATGTCATGGAAGTTTGATCTCTACAGTAGAAATGAAGCCTTACAAATGGCGTGGAGTGATATCAGTCACGTGAACGAACAACTCAAACAAAAAGGTTTGGGTTGGAGGTACTAAAATTCAGTATCAAAAAAATAAAGCGCTAGCAATCTTGCTATGCGCTTTTTTCTTTGGCTTTTTTCTTTTCATATTCCTCCAGCCATTGCTACTGTTCTTTCGATCATTGCTTATATCCTTCTTCCATGAGCCAACGATAATTTTTGATTTCTTCCTTTTCCTCTTCGCTTATTTCCGCTTTCTTGGCGGAAACGGTGAACTTGTGCATACCATCTGGATATTCTTCATTCGGCTTGGTTTTCCATTTTAAAATTTCCACATCTTCAAAGCAAGCCATCTTCAAAATGAATCTTATCTCATCTTCCGTCATAACATATGACAGATAGTGATGCTCACTGTCTGGACTGTTTCCATACCAACCGTCTTCCATATTTGGATTTTCGCGAGTTGGTTGATCAAAAACCAAAATTCCTCCAGGACGAAGTGCCTGCCACGCGTCATTTAGCGTATGCAAAGTATTGCCGACTCCAAACGCCTCTAAAATTGAATGCCAAGTATAAATGACGGCGTCTTGTGATCCATGCTTCACGGCCCCGGTGTAGTCGATGACATCTCCTTTTTTGAAAGCTGCGCCAGTAAGATTTTTTTCAAAAGATTTTCGCAGCGCATCCTGCAAAAATTGTTCATTAGCATCAACTCCAGTCACAGCATATCCTCTTTCCAAAAGAGGAATATCGATTCTTCCATAACCGCAAGCAATATCCAAAACTTTATGAATATTTACAGCTCGCTTGAAAATATCATCAAGAATCTCAATCTCCTTTTCAGTTTCAGCCGTCACTTTACTTCGCGTATCAAGACTTTTCTCAACTGATTGATAGAACTCGGACTTTATAAAACGCAATTTTTCTGGGACAATCGTGGCAGCACTGGCTTTCATCTTTGCGGTTATTTCAAGTAGTTCTTGCATATTGTCGTGAGAAAATTCTTTCAACACAATATCAGCCCCATTTTCGCGCATCAATTCTTGTCGCACAGGATCGTCGCTGACAAAAACCACAACTGGCTTGAGCAATCTTTTTTCCACTTCAAGACGATCTGCTTCATTGAAATATTCAGGGACATGCTCAGCAAGAAAATCTTTTTTATGGTTGAGCCTATCGAGACATTTCTCGATGGATCCTTTAATCATATCTCCGATTCCTGTCCAAGCGCCATCAGAATCAGCTGGTTTACTATGAATCACAACCACCTCAGGAATCTCTCTTATCATCGCCGGATTTTGATATGCTTGTTCCAAATAATAGCTGAAGTCTCCTACATCATAAATTTTGAAGCGATATTCCCTGAGCGTCAAATCATCTGAAGATGTGACTTTTTTGTTATGTGACCGTTCAAAGGCATAGATATTGCGGACATCATCAGATTCTAGACCGCCATCTCCAACATTGCTCTGCAAAAACCAAACGTCCAGATGATTTTTTTCCAATAGCTCTTTTCCACTTTCATCCATATCATGCAAAAAAATCATTTCCGCTGTCGACATTACCCGCTCATTCTCTTTCAACGCCGAACCTTCCTCACCTTTGCGATTCAAAACAACATTATTTATATCCGAAATTGTTTTTGGTTTATTTTTCATAATGCAATATTACCATTTTCCTGACAATTATGCATCTTGTCATTCGACAACGGCTTATTTTTTATGATATTTATACTATTTGTCGCTCTTTAGGTCAACATTATTATAGCACTATTTTGCTTTATTTTAGCTATTTTATTGTATATATTCAATATAGAGTGACCTTATAATTGACTATTTGTTAAATTTAAGATATACTACGTAGTCAAGATGAATAAACAAACACATCTGACACAACAATATAATAATTAAATAACAACAACCCTATGATTACAAAAAAATTTATCGGAATATTTACAAGTCATGATGACGATTATAAGTTGCAAAAATTTATAACAAAAGTAAATGAATCTGATGAGCGAAAGACTGAGCAATATAAAAACAGATCAACATACGTAAATCCTCACACTCTTCGACTGGGATATTACAACGACAAAGGAAAGGCTTTCTACCGACCACAGCACAAAGATTATTGCCCAGTCTAATTGGCAAGGAAAAAAATACCTCCTTGCCTCTCCCATTGAGATCATTTACAAAATGGTTTCATAGGAGAAAAGTTCTTTGACAAAATCAGATTGAAATATTTTTCTCTGGCATGTTGCACTGTTCTCGAGGCAGCGTAACACTGCTGCATCATAAGCCCTCATCTTACTTGCAAGAGAGGCTGATGCCGAAGGAGAGAAAAATGGAAATCATGGGCGTTGAAATGAGCAAAGGTAAGATTGCAGCTGGAGCACTTGGGGGCATCGCATTTATTGTCCTACTTGGCTGGTTGTTTATGGCTAGAGCAGTGGCACCGGATGCAGGATTTGAAGCGGTGCTTATCCATCAGCCGATTTTAGTTGGACATGGTGGAGTTGATCAAACACCAATCAAAACTGGACGTGGATATGTTTGGTGGACAACCAAGAGCGTGATGATCAACACTCAGCCACAGCAATTCCCCGTACACTTTGAAGACATCATGTCTTTGGACGGTGTACCGCTGGATTTTGATGCTATCATCAGGCTGCGTGTCATTGACTCCGTGAGTTTGATCAAAAACTTCGGACCAAAATGGTACGAGAACAACGTGCAAACGGAATTCTCAAACCGCGTCCGTCAAGCTGTGCGCAAACACGGCATGAATGAGACCGCCATTGATACCAAGGCTATCGAAGCTATTGATACTGAAATATCAAAAGCAATGGTGGATTATATCAAATCAGCGAAGCTCCCCTTACAGCTTATTGACATCACTGTAGGCAAGGCCAATCCTCCTGATTCAATCAAAAATCAGCGGATTGAAACAGCCGCACAACAGCAGCGCGTCATAACTGAAGGTCAGCGCAAGTTGGCTGAAGATGCACGCAAGCAAGCTGAAAACAGCCGAGCGGATGCGGACAACACCTACCGCGAAGCTATGCAGCTCAGTCCGAACCAATTCCTGCAACTAGAGACCATCAAGATGCAAAAAGAAGCTTGTGCCAAAGGAGATTGCACTTTCATCTTCCCAGGAGCAAGCGTGGCTCCTGTGCTTAGCGTTAAATAACGTTAACTACCCCGAATGATTAACAATCATTCGGGGTTTTTTCTTTTTTTGTCGATATTTAGGTCAACATTATTACAATGTAATAATGCTTAATTTAAAGCATTTAATTACATTATACTAAATATTATGACCCTATAGTTGACCATTTGTCAATTTTGATATATACTCTGTTGTTACGGTAAGAAAGAAGATGGCTTATCATAACAAGTTCTTTCCACTATGAAAAATTCCAACAATGACACGGATTCCGCTAAAACGGAAACGATTACAGATTGTAGGAAGAGGAGAAAAAAATGAGAAACATTCTTATTGTAGTTGCTTTTGTTTTACTGGTTGCGGTTAATGCTTTCGCTGGCCCAAGACAAGATGATGAAGAAAGAGCTCAGCGCAAAAATAATGCAACTGCAGCAACGCACAGTACCATAACTCCCGAAGTGTTTCGAATGGTGGATAAAATAATGTCTGCCAACGGATTTGAACGAAAGGGGGAGTGGTATGCATCACATGATGGTTTTCATGCTTCAACCGGCGAAAGTGGATTCGATCGAGTTTATATGCTAATCACATGGGATGGATACATCTACAAGGATAGGCTCTCGGGATGGAATAGTGGACGAACGAGAATTTCATATGGAAGGTGGTGGAAGTAAAAAAATGGCGAGAGGGAAAAATCCCTCTCGCCACTCCAATTGAGATAATTTATTGGAAATTATTTCATAGGAGCAAGTAGTTTAAAAACTAAATAAGAAAAAAGGAGAAGGAAATGAAAAACATCACGATTTGTTTTCTGGAAATTACGTCGCCAATAGACTTGGCCATCAAAGCAGTGCTCGGATTAATCGCTGAAACAGTGGATTTTGTAGATGATCCCTGGACTGCAGATCTGGTAATTGCAGAGAAAGTTATTGATTTGATTCCTTTTTACACTGAAGATGGATACTACATGCTGATAGATCACCTGCACCGTTCAAAGAAAAGGCAACCGAAAAATGTTAACGTAATTTCCTGCACAGGATCAGATTTCATGCCATTTTTGATGAAAACGGTGACCAGAGAATTTTCTTCGAGAGCAGCAGCTCCAGCAACACTCAACATCAATTTCAGAGTTGAAAATGATGGTGCGATGCAAGTGCTCGTGATTGACGACACACCATTACACCAAAAAAGCGCTGAAATTTTACTGGGCGAATATGATCTGACAATCGCATGCGGATATGACGAAGCGATGGAACTGCTCAAAAACAATTCCTACGATGTGGTGCTGACGGACATGGAAATGCCAGCCAGCAAACAGGTTAACGATCAAGTGCTCGGAGAACTTATTCCCTACGGACTTTTGCTTTACAGCGAAGCTGCCAGGTGCGGAGTAAGGCATGTGGCAGTGGTGACAAATCTCAATCATCACACCGATCCAATTTCCAATGCTTTTGATACTTTCTGCGCCCATCCTATCAGAGTGGAAAATGCAATTGTAAAATTTATGCATGCTCCCATGACTAATATTGATGGGCAGTGGGCCAAGGATTGGAAAAGCGCCTTGCAAAATCTTCTCAAATGAATACTGGGAAGAAATAAATGGAAGGAGAATAAACAAAGGGAACCAAAACTGGTTCCCTTATTTTTGTTATATTGAATATTCAGGATTATCCGTCAATTCTTTTATTGCATTTTGCTTGTTTTCAGTAGCCATCATTCTATTATTGTCTCTATCGTTCATAAGAATAGTCTTTGCCCTTTGTTCATTTGTGATACTATCGGATTTAATTTTTTCATATTTATCAACGATTTGTGATTTTTCATCTTCTGACATTGCTTTTGAATATTCAGAATTTTCTTCTTCGCAAATTTTTTGCCATTGATTATTACTTTCCATCGTAATATTGATCCATTTATCATCGAACACCTTATTTAAATTTTTCCATTCTTCAGAAAAATTCTTGTTTATCGCAGTTAAATTCGATAATCCTTCTTGATTTAATTTTTTTGTTAACTCTAGCAATGACTTTAACGAATCTGCGTATGATGCATTAAGTTCTTTTTCGATAAGCTTGTTTTTTCGACTACTATTTTCAATTGTAAGATCCTGTTGTTTTTCAAGTGTTTGCAATTCATTTTCCTCATCTTTAGTTAGTTTTGGAGCAGTACATGCCTCGTTTAGCTTTGAAAGCACGCTCTTATTGGTAAGGTCAGCTTCTCGAAAATCTCCATACAAAATTTTTGTCGCTTTTATCTTGTCTGAATGCCATAAGTTATTATTGCATAAGTCAATAAAAGCACCATTAGTTTGCAGCGCTTCGTCTATTGATTTTACAAGCATCGGTCTATATTGCGCCAAAGAAATTAAAAACAGGGCAGCAGTCATTGGCAAGGAAATCAGGTAGGAATATTTTTTTATTTTTTCAAATAACAATGGCTTTTCCCTTGATATTAGTTCACTATTTTTGTAAATAAACAATAACTGCTCCCTGTTCAAGTCATCCCAGACAATATCAAGGCGTTGACTTATTTTATTATCCCGAATTATTTTTAACACCGCATCTAATTGTTCGTAATCACGATTAGATAACTCAATACCGTATTCGACACCACTGACCTTTGCGGCTGTTTTATAATATTCTTGAGCTGCATCACTATTAATAATGCGGTTTTTTTCACCTTTCTCATCTTCTGTTTTTTTCGGTTCTTTTTCAAAGATAGATTTCTCCATTGCAGAAAATCTCATAAATTTTATATTATATATTAAATTACATCAATATTATACTTCCTACATATCTCACCAGTCAATTTTCCTTCTTCAGGTAACTATCAATGCCCCCATAATCATATCTTGAGAAACTCTACCTTTTGCTATTTTCATCTGTCCTTCAAAAGAATTTCCAAATCCAAACATATTTTTAATATTAATTTGTTAGATGTTAGATATTATAATAATACTCTCAAATATCGGTGTTTACAATGGATATTGAAGAATAAAAAAAATCCCGACCAAAATCGGGATTTTTTCTGCATTTCTGCATTTTCCTAGCACCTAGCACCTAAAACCTATTTTTTGTTCCTTGTCGCCTTGATTCTGTCATTTTCAGTCAAAAATTGTTTTCGAAGACGAACTGAGTGCGGAGTAACTTCAAGATATTCGTCGCCATTGATAATTTCCAAACCTCTTTCAATTGAAAGTGTTAGTGGCGGAGTAAGATTGATTGCATCATCAGTTCCAGAAGATCGCATATTGGTAAGTTGCTTTCCCTTGATTGGATTTACTGCCATATCAAGACCTTTGGAAGAATTTCCAATAACCATTCCTTCATAAACTTCTGTGGCAGGAGCAATGTATAGTGATCCACGTTCTTGCAAGTTTGCCAATGAAAAGCCAAGTGCTTTTCCACCAATCATAGAAACCATTGAGCCAACTTCGCGACGTTTGATTTCTCCAGCATACGGCTTGAAACCAATCACACGTGAAGAAAAGATTCCTTCACCTTTAGTATCAACCACAAACTGTCCGCGAAATCCCAAGATTCCTCGCGTTGGGACTTCAAACAAAAGTCTGGTTTGGCTGCCGTGGACATGCATATCAGTCATAATGCCCTTTCTCTTTCCCATTGATTCAATAACCCCTCCAGCCAATTCGCTTGGCACATCAATTGTTGCTTCCTCAAATGGTTCAGATTTCACACCATCAACATCTTTGATAATAACATGTGGCTGTGAAACTTGCATTTCATATCCTTCACGTCGCATATTTTCCAAAAGCACAGCGATATGAAGTTCTCCTCGTCCAAA
>Ga0076173_112_pt1 | contig 24424 bp, 25 predicted proteins | sample RifGroD2_FD_67770 | JGI IMG/M metagenome (GOLD analysis project Ga0076173, IMG submission 67770) | Parcubacteria bacterium GW2011_GWD2_38_11
TGGACACTGCAACCTTAGGAACTTACACTGTTACTTATGACGTGGTTGATCAAGCAGGAAATGTTGCCATAGAACAGCGCACGGTTGATGTTGTTTCCGACGCTATAGCACCGACAATTCCCAACTTTTCACCAAGCCCGGGTGACTATATGACGCATCAGATCGTAACTATATCAAGCAGTGACATTGGAAGCGGCTTAGATAAGATTTATTATACTATTGATGGAAGTGATCCGGATAAAACAAAAATTGAATATATAAATCCAATTACTGTTGGCAAGGATACGGTTATCAAAGCTATTGCTTACGATAAATCTGGTAATGCTAGTGGTATTGCAACTGCCATATTTGGTATCGCACCAACAATTTCTGCTGAAACAAGTACTTCAGCATCTTCTTCATCAGTCATAATTACGTGGCTAACAGATGATCCTTCAACTTCAAGAGTCATCTATGATACTGTTTCACACGCTGACGTCAGCACAGCACCAAATTATGGCTATACAAATTCCACAATCGAGACGGATTCCTTAGCTATGGTTACTTCACATTCAGTTGTGCTTAGTGGCCTGACTGCAGAAACAACTTATTATTATAGAACTGTGTCTCATGGTTCACCGGAAGCTGTCAGTGGGGAAAAAAGTTTTGTGACAACGGCAGTTGTAGTATCTGGAGGTGGAAATGGTAGCAGTGGAGATGGCCATCATCGCCACAAAAAAGACAAGAAAAAATCTAAATCATCATTTCCGATCATTACCGCAGGACTATTTTCTGGCGCAGCCGCTGTTGCTGGAGTAGACACTCAAACCCAAGATGATGTGATTTCAGATAATGGAACACCTCAAGGACAGGAAATTGGTCAGACTGAAGAAAACAAGATTAATAACGAAATGCAAAATCAAAAGAGTCCTTTGTGGCCATGGGTGGTTGGAACTTTAGTTTTGGTGGGTGTAACTACGTTCTTGAGAAGAAGAAAATAGAAAAGTTTTTTGAATGAAAATTATTTTTCTAATGCGGGGAACACAGGATGTGTGGCACATCTCTAATTTCTGATGAAATAGGGTTAAATGATGAGAGCTTAGATGACGTTATGTTTATTTATGACCAAAATTATAGTGAAACTGCTTTTTCTACTGATGGCAAAGAGCAGGCACCAGGAAATTCATCATATATTTTCGATGACTTATTACTTAGGTGGTGCACAAACCGATACGAATGTTTTTCAAGAAAGTGAAGGATTGTTTGCTCATTATTTTGTGAGGAGGGCAATGGTGGATGGGTTGGGAGATGGCTTTAATCCTCTTAATAGGCGAAATACCTTAAAATACGATGGCGATGTAGCGATAGAGGAGGTTTTTAATTATGCTTATCCTATTGTAAAAGCAATTCAATTGCCTGTTTTGAATGATAAATTCGTTAATGATTTATTGCTTGGTTATTAATTTAACCAATTAAAAACAAATTATTATAATTAACAAAAAACCGTCGGAAATGACGGTTTTTTTTGTTAGAAACTTTCTTGATTGCCATAATACGGAAAGGTTATATAATAAAGATAATAAACTAATTTGTATAGATGCTAGCTAAATAATGTTATTAATAAATTAATTCAAACGCGTATGAATTTTGAGGAAAACTTGGCACGTAAAATTGAGCACGAAGAAAGTGAAGTGATTATTGAAAAAAGCAACGAAGAACTGCTTCGAGAATTGCGAAGAAAGCAATTGAATCCAGCACCTGGCGAGGAGTGGAATGATGTGGACAGAGAGAAACTATTGGAGTTGGAGAAAATGGTTGAAGCTGATGAACAGTCATTTAGTGATGTTCAAAGGGCGCGCCTAAGTGGATTGCGTCAAAAACAATTCACATTTGCTGATGGAGAAATGTTTACGCCAGATGAAGTTAATGAATTTGAATTTCTAGCTGAACAGGAAGAAAAAGCAAAAAAAGTTTAGAATTATTTTTTTAAAAAACACTCTTCCAAGCTGTACCCTTTGAGGCAGACACGAAATAAAAAACCCAGCGAGCACTTTGTGCTGCTGGGGTTTTAGTAATTGCATTTTTCTACGCGAAATTCGAATTTTTTTTTCCCAATTTTAATGATGGTGCTTTGTCCTGGCCAAATAATTTTGACGAAACCATTTTTTTTGTTGGCACTATTATTTTTTGACCTGACAATAACGACGCGTTTTTTTAGTTCAATCTCGATGCCTTCTTTTTCATTAGAAGCCAAATCTGTCAGATTTGCATTTCCCACTATGTGTTCAAATTGCCGTCGCTCAAATCGTATTGATTCATAACATATTTTGAGAGGCTTGGAACTTTCTAGTGAGGTGATAAATAAGACAATCTCTGGTGCGATTGCTGGGAAAATTGACATTATAAATTCCTCCTTTACGCTGGCGTGTGATTTTAAAGTAACTTTTTTTATTGATATAGTACCTTACAATATAAGATAGGAGTTGTCAACTGATTTTTAAGTCTGCAATCCCTTATTTCGAACCTGTTTTGCGGGGCATATTTTTGCAATTTGAAATATTTACCGTTAGTTATTGTAGTATTACGGTTATTGGAAAATGCCAATGGCACGTTTTTTGCAGTACTTTGACAACATTTTGGCTCTTTGAAGCCACAAAAACCCAAAAAAGGAGAAAATCATGAAAAAGTTCAGTCTGAGCTCCATTTTCGTGGCAGTTTTTGTATTAATGGTAACAAACGTATTTGCAGCGGTGGGTGATGTCGTGCCGTTGGATAAAAATGCGACGCCATTACCTAATATTAACAGCAAAAAGGTTGTGGCTGGTGAGTTGACATTTACATTTAATTCCCCTGATTCTCCGTGGACAACTGACGAGCTTAGTAAGCTCAGAAATTGGGTGGTGGGTGGTTATCCCGTGATGAAGCGAATTTTTGGCAATCCTGCTGAAACTGCAGTGATAAACATTGGTAAAAATATAAATATAGTTGGCGGGCGCAGTGCGTATCCTGAAATAACAATTGGTACTCTTGCTGCGGATGTCGTTTTCCATGAAATTTTGCATAGCTTTAGTGGTCAGTATGGCATATTTGCGGGAACTTACAGGGAAGGTATGGTGGTGGCTGCAACAGGAGAGGTTATGAAGAGTTTCCCTGATGAGGTTTTTGCAGATCGAAACCATAGTGGTCAACAAAGTGTAATGTATGAGCAGGCCAATAGTGAGAGTATAGGTATGGTGGATGGAAACTTCCAAAATGGTTTTTCCAATTTGGGCTTGAGATATATACAATCAGGTTACGCCTGGAGTAAGATTTTGCTAGAGGATCCAAGGTTTTTGATAAAGTTTAATTCCAGGTATTATGCTGATGCTAAAGCAAATCCTTCACTTTTTTTGGATTTGGTATATCTGAAAAATTTGGTGAAGAGTCTCAAAACAACTGTTGAGGGAATGGCATTTGATCTTTGGTATGAGCAACAAGAAGTTTTCAATACCAATCCAGCTCAAGGTATGCAACTTGTTTATAGTGCAGGAAATTTTGCAGTAATGTTTTTTGTTCGTGATGCTGCCGGCATTGAAACAATGCAAAAAAATGCGATTATTCATTGGGTAGCCTATGATTGCTGGAGCACGAGTATAGATAGCGGGATTGCTGTCACGGACGATATCGGTTGGGCGCAAATACCCGTTTGGAATCTTGGCTCAAGTTATCAAGGCAAGATAAATCTGAATCTCAATGTTACAATCGGAGATCAAAATATTAATCGCAGTGTTTCCATACCTTCAGTAATAAATGGTGTTGGTGTATTTGGAACATCGGACGTTTGCACTGGAACAGTGGATTTGGATCCTCCTTCAGGGAAAACCCAGCATACACAAATTGTAAATGGAATGTTTTCATTTCCAAATGCAATGCGAGCAGGAACTTATACGCTGAAAAATGGGTCAAAAATCAAAAAATTTACCAAGGACGCAAGTAATTATTTTACCCTTAGTCCTTAATAAGGTCGGAATAGTTCAGAGATAAATTATAAGCGGTTGAGGATAATTCCTTAACCGCTTTTTCTATGTCTGTGGATTTATTTGGATTGATGGAGTATGATTTATAATATGGAAAATAAAAAGAAATTAATTATTATTGTTGGGTTGAGCTTGATTCTTATCACGGGTCTTTTTTTGATGCACAGTTTACTTTTTGCTGCGCCTCAATCTCAGGAAGAGAAAAAAGTTTTTATTATTAATCGCAATCAAACTGAAATTCAAACTTTGGACAAGCTGAAAGCTCAGGGGCTAATAAAAAACAAAAACGCATTTAAAGTGGTTCGATTTTTCAAAAAAGGAAATATTGAAGCTGGAGGTTATAATGTTTCAAAAAATATGAGCGCGTGGCAAATTGCTGAAAAAATTACCAACACTCCCGATATGAAATGGGTCGTCATTCCAGAGGGATACAGAAAAGAACAGATTGGCGAAAAACTGGCGGATACATTTGGTTGGAGCAATGAAGAACTTGATAAATGGAATACGGAATATACAAAAAATAGAATAGATTACATTGAAGGGACATATTTTCCTGACACTTATCTTATTCCAGTTAATGAAAAAGGATTTGATATGGCTAATCGCATGACAAGACGCTTTGATGAGCAATTTGATCCATATGTCGGCCAGTTTGCCCAGCAGAATATCAAATGGACAACTGGACTTAAATTAGCCTCAATTGTGCAAAGGGAGGCTGGAGGAAAAGATGATATGCCACTTATTGCTGGGATACTTTGGAACAGGCTTAATCAGGATATGAATTTAGAAATTGATGCAACCGTTCAATATGCTCGGGGAAAAACAGATGTTGGTTGGTGGGCGCCAATTAAATCAACAGATATAATAAATATTGATTCTCCTTATAACACTTACAAATATAAGGGTTTGCCGCCATATCCAATTGCCAATCCTGGAATTGCTGCAATCGAGGCAGTCCTTAAGCCCACTGAAACCGATTGCTTGTATTATATACACGATAGCAACAGGCAAATCCATTGCGCCAAAACATTTGAAGAACATAAGGAAAATATCGAAAAATATTTATAATAGAAATCATTTTTTGCGTTGAAAGCAAAAACATTCTTAATTGTATACTAATAATGAGCTAATCAGGAGTTGGTCGATGCCTGACTAGAACCGTGAGATCTTAATTCTTACTAAGTCCGGTTAAATATTGCGAATTATCGCAAGTTTACTGGTTAAAAATATATGAAAAGTTTGCATATGGTGACATTTATTTTGCTCGTCATCGGCGGGCTCAATTGGCTCTTGCTTGGTCTTTTTGGTTGGGAAATTGGGATGCTTTTTGGCGGACAAATGGCACTTATTTCCAAAATAATCTATGTCCTTGTTGGGCTGTCGGCAATCAATGAAATCATAATTCATAAAGGCATATGTAAAATGTGTAGTGGTGGTGATATGAAATAATTCCGTAGCAACTATTCAAATCAAAAAAGTGTCACAGCGACGCTTTTTTGTATGCATAAAAAATAAATAATACGAAAACTTTACTGAAAATGTGGCTGTGTTATACTTTTAATACTGATGAATAGCCGCCTAAAACTTATGAAAAAAATTTCAATTGTTATTCCGGTTTATAATGAGGAAAAAAATATTCCTCTTATTTATGCAGAGCTTCAAAAAGTTTTTGCAGGTTGTGCCAATGAATACATTCTCGATATTCTTTTTGTTAATGATGGAAGTTCAGACAACACAATAGGAGAAATTGAAAAATTAGGTCAAATAAATCAAAACGTTAGGTGTATTGATTTTTCCAGAAATTTTGGCAAAGAAGTTGCCACAACTGCAGGCTTAAACGAATGTCAGGGAGATGCTTGCATTATGTTGGATGGTGATTTGCAGCATCCGGTCGAACTTATTCCTGATTTTATTGCCAAATGGGAAAAAGGTGCTGAAGTGGTTGTGGGAATTAGAAATGAAAATAAGAGTTCCGGAATGTTTAAAAAGATTGGCAGTGCTATTTTTTACAAGATAATAAACAGGATTGCCGAAATTGAAATTATTCCCAATGCTACTGATTATCGTTTGCTTGATAGGGTTGTGATTGATGAATTTAATCGTTTTACAGAAACAAATAGGATGACCAGAGCCCTGGTTGATTGGTTGGGATTTAGGCGCGCGTATATTTATTTTGATGCTAATGAAAGAATTCATGGAAATGCCAGTTATAATTTTTGGAAACTTTTTAAATTGGCGATAAATAGCTTTGTTTCTTTGAGCTTATTTCCTTTACAGCTTGCGGGAAATTTGGGTATCGTGATCACATTGATTTCTGGCTTGGCAGGTTCTTATATTTTATTGGGAAAATATTTTTTTCACACGCCATTTGCCTCAACTTTTTCTGATTCTGAAAACTTGGCAATTTTGCTAGTCTTTTTGGTAGGAATTATCTTGATTTCTATTGGACTTTTGGCTCTCTATATTGCCAATATTCACAAGGAAGTCATTAACAGGCCGATGTATATTGTACGAAAAAAGAAAATATAAATTGGTTACTAAAAAGTGACACGGTGGGGTTGACCCCGCACTAACTTCTCACTTTTTTGACTTAAATAGCCCTTATATTGCAGGGTAAAAGTTATCCTTAAGCGCATTGATTTTTAAAGCTTGATAAATTAGCACTTTGTGCTTGTGAAAAGTTAGTGCGGGGTTGACAAAAAAAGCATTAGGGGATATACTAGTTGGCGACACTATAAAAAAGGTTCCATATGGAACTTTTTTTTATTGTCCAAGAAAGCAAGGGAAATGTAAAATTTTTTTCCATTTCTGATCCCTGTTTGTCGACATATGGGGAGCTGGGGCAACAAATTGGCATAAATATAAAAAGCTGATTTATAGTGATCAACAAAACAAAAATTGCGCATTATTTTTTAGTAATGGGCAGTAGTAATAATTAAAATAAAACTTATTAGTATCACAAAAAGTGTTTCAATAGGACGATATGCAGCTTTGTCTTTGACGGCCTTCTCTTTATTTTCATTTGCTTCCAGTGCGCAAGCATATGAGTCGCCAGTGCAAGGTTTGCTCAAATTTTCGAAAGAAAAAATCGTCAAAGTAAAAGAAGTTACAATTGAAAATCCGATTGTAGCTGAACAGGCACAAAAAAAACAAGAACAGTACAAATCAATAAATCAAAAAAGTAATAATATAGAACTGGGTGTTCCTGAGCCAGTTTCTGATCCTGCAGAAATGGAAAAAGCTGTGGAATTCGCCAGCAACGTTACAGGTGTTCGAAAAAACTTCATAATGGGATTACTTGTCGTGGAATCTAATCTCGGAAGAAATCCGGGAGAATGCACATATCAGGAAGTTGAAGAAGGAGCCAAAATTTCTTATCAGAACGGTCAATTGGGTGCGCGAGCTTGGAACACCTTCAATGAGCGAAGAGAAACAATTAAGGACATTGCAAAAAGTCTTAATTACGATTACGAAAAATTGAATGTTTCTTGTAATCCGGGGGCAGCTTATGCTGGGACAGGTGGTGCGATGGGTATTCCTCAATTTATGCCTGATACTTGGATGGAATACAAAGATCGTATCTCTGCTATTGTCGGCAAGGATAATCCTGATCCTTGGAATAAGAAAGATGCCGCAGTTGCTGTTGCACTCAAACTTTCTGACGTATATGGTGTGACTTCACACAGTAGGTTGGCAGAAAGAAATGCCGCTAAACTGTATCTTTCCGGCAGCACTTCCAGTTATTATGATTGGTATGCCAATAAAATTTTATATTGGGCAGAGAATTATAGAAGTCTCATTGGTTAATTTTGGCTAATGGATTTCAAAAACCGGCGTGAGACGTATGTCAAAAAAGTAGGCACTTTTGTGTCTACTTTTTTGTATTCGAAAAAAAGAGCGGTCAAGTGGCGTATTTATATGTAGGATGTATAATTGATTTATGCGCAGAATATTTTTTTTGATAATTTTATTGGCAATACTGACCACTGGTCTGCTTTTTTGGCGCGGAAATTTTTCACAGAAAGAAAAAAATGTCGCCGCAAATTCGGAGCAAGTTTCTCAAAAAGAAAACATCGTTGAAAAAAAACAGGAGGAGCAAACAAAGTCGATTGAAAACAAGGTTGAGGTCAAAGAAAACAAAACTGATAAGGCGCCAGCTGTAAGACAAGAAAAAATTCCATTTACATCGCAAGCGCCTACTGGAGATTGGAATGACTCACGTTTTCAAGACGGCTGCGAAGAGGCTTCTATTGCTATGGTTATACGTTGGGTTCAAGGTACGACATTTTCTTCTCCCCAAGATGCCACACAGGAAATATTTGATATTGCAAAATTCGAAGACAAAACTTTCGGTCATCATATTGACTCATCAGTGGATGATGCCGGAAGAATATTTTCACAGCATTACGGCTACGAAGATTTCGTCATTAAAAAAGATTTTACCTTGGAAGACTTGAGAAGTGATCTTGAAAAAGGGAATATATTGCTTGTGCCAGTTTTTGGTCAGGCTCTCAAAAATCCGAACTTCACACCGCCCGGACCAATTGCTCATATGCTGGTTGTCGTCGGCTGGGACGAAAAAACAAAGGAATTTATTACAAACGATCCAGGCACAAAAAGGGGAGATGGTTATCGCTACAACGAGAAGATTTTGTTTGATGCTATTTGGGCATATCCTTCTGGCAAAAATCATTCCAATCCTCCCATATCAACAAAGCAAAAGGCAATGATTGTAATTATATCAAAATGACTTTAAGTAGTTGTGCATTGTCATCCTCAGCTTGCCGTGCCCGCCTCTGGAGGGACTGGGGATCCAGAGCATTGCCTAGCCCTGGATTCCCCCTCCAAAGGCGGGCAGGCTGTTTTCACGGGAATGACACGATAATAAATTTAGTTAATTTTGCATCAGTCGTAATATTGATAAGGGCTATTTGTATTATTGTACTGGGTTGTATTGGGTTTAAAAAACTGAAAAATAAAAATATGCTTGTATTTTCCGCAATTATGCCGCATCCGCCGACAAGCATTCCAGGTGTTGGAAATGCAGATGATTTAAGGGTACTTTCCAAAACACTCAATGCGCTTGAGGCTCTTCGGATTGGTTTAGAGACAGCTGATCCTGACACTGTAATTGTTATTTCTCCTCACGCTCATCTGGAACCGTACGCTTTTGTGATTAATTCTGAAAGTGAACTACAGGGAAGTCTATCTCAATTTGGTTATGACAAAGTTTTTACTTATAAAAATAACATTGAGATTACTGATGAATTGGCATATGCGTGCGCTATGAATGAAATGCCAGCGCATCTTCATCCAAGTTTTTTGGATCATGGCACGCTTATACCACTTTATCATCTTACAAAAAATATCAAACCGAAAATTGTGCAGCTTTCTTTCTCGTTAATGGATTACGAGCGTCATTATCGCTATGGCCAGATTATTCAGAAAGTTATAGATCGTCCCAATAGTGGGCGAGTCGCGGTTATTGCTAGCGGCGATCTTTCGCATAAAATTACGCCGAGTGCGCCAGCAGGTTTTTCTCCAAGTGCTGAAGCCTTTGATCATTCAGTAATACGCTTTTTGGGCAGCGGCGATTTGACAAGCTTGATGAATATGGAAGAACAAACTATCCAAGAAGCGGCAGAGTGTGGTCTACGCTCAATTGTAATTCTCTTGGGAATTTTGCATGAGAAAAAATATAATTTTGAGCTATTAAATTATGAAGCACCTTCCGGCGTCGGTCATTTGACGGCAAGATTGCTTTAGCTTGTCTGTTATAAATTAAAACAGCTCCCGGAAGATTCCGAAAGCTGTTTTTTTGCGAAGCTTATTTCTTCGCGACACCTCCTTTTTTGAGTAGTGCCTTCATCGGCAGGATGACAGCGAAGAATACCGCCATACCGATGCAAATGAGAAGCTCGATGGATTTCCTGTTTGCCTCAATGATGCGGGCAAGCAGGTTAATGAACCAGGCGCAGGTATCGCTGACAAATTGCGTCAGCAATTCTGGGTGGAATTTCATCATAACGATGAATGTTATGATACCCATCAATATCCAACCATTGCGGGTACCAAACATCCAACCCAGAAGCCTTCGAACCTGCGCTACCATATAATTGATAAATCTGTCCATTCTGCCCTCCTCAGAGCGTTTATTTTGTAAGAACTAAAATCCCATACTGACCTTATATTATACTCCTATTTTGTCTAAATGTCAAGTGGAAAAAATGATTCATAACGGGTATAATTAAATTAAGTCTCTGTATCAAAATAACTCATACATTTCGCACTCATCTTCACATCATCTTTGCTTAAAAAAATTCTCGAGTTATCTCGATAGCTCTCAAATTTTTTAAAACAAATCTGACGCAAAGCTAAGCACGAACTGCATAATCTGTTTTGTTACAGCGCCTAATGAATTTTTATCTTTTGAAATAAAATGATTAATAAAAAAGAAAAAATAATAAACACAAAAATAGAAAAACAAATATACAATTTGACGGAGAGGGAAGTTTTGAAGAAGTTCGAAGCTGCAAGTGATGGTTTGACGTCAAAAGAAGCTGAAGAGAGATTGAAAAAATACGGCAAAAATGCGGTGCATAAAAAACAATCTTGGAGTTGGTTTTCGCTTTTGCTGAATCAATTTAATGATGCATTGGTTTGGATTTTGTTGGTTGCGGGAACATTGGCGTTTTTGTTTGGAGAATATCGAGATATGACAATCATATTGCTTATTGTCGGTATCAATGCCACTATTGGTTTTTTTCAAGAATACAAAGCAGAAAAAACATTGGAAAATATACGCCAGTTAGCATCGGACAGAGCTGTTGTTTTGCGCGACGGACAACGTCAAGAAATCGATGCTTCATTTTTGGTCCCGGGGGATGTTATCATTTTAGTCTCGGGGGATTCTGTGGCGGCTGATGGATATTTGCTGGAAAGTTATGATGTATATGCAAATGAATTTATTTTTACGGGGGAATCAAAAGCCAGCAAGAAAAATTCAGGAGTGATCACTCAGCAGCAGTTGGTGCTGGCGGATATGGATAATATGGTTTTTATGGGAACGTCACTTACCAGGGGAAGTGCTACGGTTTTGGTTACAGGCACAGGAATGAATACTCAGCTTGGGAATATTGCTCATATGGTTAGTGAGGTTGTGGACGAAGAAACTCCACTGCAAAAACAAATGAGAACACTTGGGCGAGACGTTTCAATTTTGGCGGTTCTCATTGGCACGCTTGTGATGATAGCTGGATATTATGGTGAGATATCATTGTATGAAAATTTTCTTTTTGCTTTTGCACTGGCCGTTTCTGTTGTGCCGGAAGGTTTGCCAGCAGCCATTTCCGTGACTCTTTCGCTTGGAATGAAAAAACTTTTGAAATATAATGTGCTTGCCAAAAAATTAAACGCAGTGGAAACGCTCGCTTCTGTTTCCATAATTTGCTCTGACAAAACCGGGACAATCACGCGTAATGAGCTGATGGTGACCAATATTGTTGTGGGCGATGATGAACTGACTGTGGATGGGGAAGGCTATCAAGAAAAAGGAGATTTTTATTCCTTCGGACGAAAAATTGATGTTAAAAAATATTCTCAACTTGAAACATTGTTTCGAATTGGCACGCTTTGTAATGATAGCGGGCTTTCGGAAAAAAATGGAATGACATCAATTGCTGGAGATCCGACCGAAGCCGCACTGTTGGTGGTAGCAAAAAAATATCAAAAAGAGATCGATTTTTTTCGAAGTGGTTGGGAAAAAATTGATGAAAATCCTTTTTCTTCAGATCGTATGCGGATGAGCGTGGTGTATTCTAATAATATTTCTGGCAAAAAAACATCATTTGTGAAAGGTTCGCCGGATGTCTTGCTTGATCTTTGTACACGCAAACGTATTGGCGACCAAATAATTCCATTTACGGCTGCAGAAAAACAAAAAGCTAAAAGCAGTTATGACGCGATGAGTAAGCAGGCTTTGCGAGTCTTGGCTTTTGCTCAAAGAGATTTGGAGGATGAAAATTTGGATAATTTTTCTTTGGAAGCTGAAAAAGATTTGGTTTGGGTTGGGATGATGGGAATGATTGATCCTCCACGCTTTGATGTGCGCACTGCAATTGAAGAGTGCATAAAATCAGGAATAAAAGTGATTATGATAACGGGCGATTATGAGATTACTGCGGAGGCTATAGCCAAAAAGGTTGGACTTTTAAAATCAACAAACGCCGAAGTTATAAATGGTAGAGCACTTGATTTGTTGTCTGATGAGGATTTGATTGCAAAAATTTTGGAAAAGGAAGTGGCTTTTGCTCGAATTGCTCCAGAGCAAAAATTGCGTATTGCAACTTTGCTCAAAAAAAGTGGCGCCGTGATTGCAATGACGGGTGATGGAGTCAATGATGCGCCCGCACTGAAGCGAGCTGACATTGGCGTTGCAATGGGGGTTATTGGAACGGATGTGGCAAAAGAAGCTTCCGATATGATTTTGCTTGATGACAATTTTGCTTCGATTGTGCGAGCAGTAAAGGAGGGACGAACTATTTATCAAAATTTGAGAAAGTTCGTGTATTATGTTTTTACTTCAAATGTGAGTGAATTTTTTACTGTAATTATCGGAGTTCTTTTGCAGATACCTGTGCCAATAACGGCAGTGCAAATTTTGGCTATTGATCTTGGAACTGACATTCTTCCTTCTTTTTCACTTGGTTTGGAGCCATCAGAACCGGGTGTTATGAAAAGAAAACCATTTAGCGCGAAAGAAAAAGTTATTGATTCGGCTGGCGTGTGGCGGTTGCTGCGAGTGGGACTCATTATGGCAACAAGTGCAGTGATCGCATTTATTCTTTCAATGAAAAGGGGTGGTTGGGATTTTGGCAATAAAATTGATCCCAACAGCGTATTATATATTAGGTCAACAACAGTGGCTTATGCTGTGCTTGCAATGACTCAGATGGTCAATTTGATGCAAGCTCGCAGTGAAACACTTTCAGTTTTTACAATTGGTTTTTTCAAAAACAAATATGCCATAGGCGCAGCTATTCTTTCCACCGCAATGCTTCTTTTGTTTATGTACTTTCCGTTTTTGCAAAAATATTTGCACACAATGCCGATTATGTGGGAAGATTGGGTAGCAGTATTGGTGGCTATGATCGCAGTGTTTGTTTTTGAAGAAGGGAGGAAGGTGGAAATAAAAAATAAAAATCTAAATTCCAAGGTCTAAGTGCTAAATCAAATCTAAAGTAAAAAAGTCTAATTTAAAATTCATACTTTAGTCTTGAATTAGTCTTAAAAAATTAGCCTTTAGAATTATATTTATTATGATAAACATTCAGGAAAATGTTCCATTGACACCGCTTACATCTTTTCGTATTGGAGGAAATGCGAAATATTATGTTGAAGTTTTTTCAATTGAGGAATTGAAAGAATCTTTGATTTTTGCTAAGGATAAAAAAATAGATTTTTATATCTTGGGCGGCGGAACGAATTTGCTTATCGGTGACGATGGTTTTTCCGGTCTCATTATTAGAATGAAAATGAATGAGATTTCTGTTGATGGTGAGGCGATTGAAGCTCAGGCTGGAGTGCCACTTATTAAAGCAATAAATATGGCCTCGCAGCAAGGTCTTTCTGGTTTGGAAAAATTAGCGGGAATTCCTGGAACAATTGGTGGAGCAGTAAGAGGAAATGCTGGCGCTTTTAGCTCGGAAATAAAATCTTGTATCAAAAGCGTGACTGCTTTTGATACCGAAAAAAAGGAATTAATTTCTTTTGAAAATGAACAATGTAATTTTGCATACAGAACAAGTATTTTCAAGAAAAATAAAAAATTGATAGTTATCTCAACTACGCTTATTTTGCAAAAAGGTGAAATTTCTGAAATTCAAAAACTTACTACAGACACCATAATGACACGTTCGGCAAGAGGATTGAATGGCGTTAAAAGTGCCGGTTCTTACTTTATGAATCCGGTGGTTGAAAATGAAAAATTGTGCAGTGATTTTGAAAAAGAAAAAGGTGTTCCCGTGAGGAACAAAACGTTGCCAGCAGGTTGGGTTATTGAGCAAGCTGGTCTCCTGGGAAAGCAGATAGGCGGGGCGCAAGTTAGCGAAAAACATGCAAACTATATTATAAACACTGGCAATGCAACGGCCCAAGATGTTATAATGTTGGTAAGTTATGTCAAACAACAAGTGCGAGATCAATTTGGAATCCAACTTAATGAGGAAGTGAATTATCTCGGTTTTTAACAAATTAATTATTGAAAATTAACGAATTAAAGAATTAACGAATTGGGTGCTTAAAAATCCGTTAATCCGTTAATGCGTTAGTAAAAAATAAACAATATGTCTACAACAGAAAATATGAGATTTTTTTTCAAGGGAGTGGAGATTGACGTGACTACCAAAGAATATATCGAAAAGAGACTTAGTACTCTAGATAAATTTATTGAAAATATTTTGAAGAGCGAAGTGGAAATTGATCTGGACAAAAAAGGAAAATTTCGTGTTGAAGTTATGCTGCACACCCCACGCAATATGTTTCGGGCTGACAATACCACTGACAGTATTGAAGCTTCAATTGATATGGTTGTTGATGAACTCCAAGCACAAGTTACACACCTTAAGGATAAGCTCAGAACGCTTAAAAAACGAGGCGCAATTTCGCTTAAAAAGAAAGTTGTGCTTGATGAAGGTGCGCGATTCTGAAATTTTTAACATATAGCAATTCGAGAATATTTTCTTTTTGGCCAACAGTTGGCGACAGCGACTCTTGAGCTTTTGGATATTGAGTATTTATCCAAAAGCGTGCCAAAAGGAATATATTCGAGAAATTGCGTAAGTCTTAACTTTTAACAAAGAAAGCTAAAAAAGCTTTCTTTGTTTTTTTATGGTATAATAATATTATCAGATAAAATGTTAATTAATTTCAAGAAAAATGGATAAAAGAATAAAAATTGTTTTGGGTGTGGTTATTTTTTTGGGAGTTGTCTCTGGAGTGTTCCTCCTTTTTGCTAAGAAAAAACCAGCAACTGTTGCTGCGCCAAAAACTATTGCTGCAAGCGCTGAGGTTAAGCCTTTAAAACCTGTAGCCTCGACTCAAAATAATGCTGTTGCGCCAAAGAAAACAACAACTCCGCAAGTCACCTCTGAGCAACGCAAAAAAGCCATTCGCTCTCAGTGGGAACAATGCAAAGGTAAAACTATGGCAGGGGGCACAAATTTGTTTTGGACTGTAAAAATTCTTGAAGGCATTCCTGTTGGCGGGACTTATGCTAAAGGAAATTTGGATGGCGACGTGGCTTATCCAGTACGCGTAATTATAAAATCAGATAGTCAGATTATTGATAAAATTAAAGCAATGCTTGTTGTTGAGAAAAGCGCCTTTCTTAGAGGCACTTGCACTGAAGTTGGCCCTGATGGATCAGTTGTTTTGCAAGCATTTTAAGCAAATTTTGCATCGCAAACCCTTCCTTTACGGGAGGGTTTTTTTGATGTAGAATAAGCAAAGAAACAAGCAGCAATGGTGTATAAATTATTAATCCTATAGATTAGGGTTTTGGTTTGCGTCTAAAATACCTTATAAACTTTATAAACTTTAAAAACTTTAAGAACTTTATTAACTATTTTTATGACATTATTTAGTAAAATATTTGGTTCAAATGATCGGGAAATAAACAAGCTTAGGCCTATTGTAACAATCATAAATTCTTTCGAAGAAAAAATGATTACGCTTTCAGATGAGGAATTGAAAGGCAAGGCTGGTGAATTTAAAATTAGAGTTGAAAAGGGAGAATCTCTGGATGATATTTTGCCGGAGGCTTTCGCGGTTGTGCGAGAAGTTGCTAAGCGTGTTAATGGAACACGGCATTTTGATGTGCAGATGCTTGGAGGAATTGCACTTCATCAAGGAAAAATAACTGAAATGAAAACTGGTGAGGGAAAAACACTGACTTCAACTTTACCAATTTATCTTAATGCAATCGAGGGAAGGGGTGTGCACGTCGTCACAGTCAATGATTATCTGGCTAAGCGCGATTGTAATTGGATGGGTTCTATTTATCACGCTTTGGGACTTTCAACTTCTTGCATTATGCATGATGTCTCATATCTTTATGAACCACAGGTTTTTGATGGTGACGAAGTAAGCGTGGAGATGGAAAATCTAGCTGAAATAACAAGAAGAGATGCATATGCTGCTGATATTACCTATGGAACAAATAATGAATTTGGATTTGATTATCTTAGAGACAATATGGTGCAAAGCGTCGAGCAGATGTCACAGCGGGAATTGAACTATGCCATTGTTGATGAAGTCGATTCAATTTTGATTGATGAGGCTCGCACTCCGCTTATTATTTCAGCTCCGGATAGTGAATCTACAAAACTATACCAACGTTTTGCGCAGCTGGTTCCTCGGCTCAGAGAAAAAGATGATTACGAAGTTGATGAAAAAATGAAAGCCGTGACATTAACGGAAAATGGAATTGCTAAGGTTGAAAAAGATCTTGGGGTTGGCAATATTTATGAAGTAGGAAAAATAAATTACGTGCATCATTTGGAGCAGTCGCTTCGAGCCGAGGTTTTGTTTAAACTTGATAAAGATTATGTTGTTAAGGATGGGCAAGTAATTATTGTGGATGATTTCACTGGGCGCTTGATGGAAGGACGGCGTTATAGTGATGGTTTGCATCAAGCAATTGAGGCCAAGGAGAGTGTGGAGGTGCAAAAAGAATCTCGCACACTGGCCACAATCACTTTCCAAAATTATTTCCGTATGTACAAGAAACTTGCTGGAATGACTGGAACAGCTTCGACTAGTGCAGAGGAATTTTCCAAGGTATATAAAATCGATGTGCTGGAAATTCCAACGAACAAAGTGTTGATTCGTAAGGATTTGCCAGATGTGGTATATAAAACTGAAAAAGGAAAATTTGATGCAATTGTGCAAACTATCAAGGAAAACAATGAGAAAGGTCAGCCATTTTTGGTTGGAACAATTGCTATTGAAAAATCAGAATATCTAAGCGCGCTGCTTACGCGCGAAGGAATTGCGCACGAGGTGTTGAATGCTAAACATCATGAAAGAGAAGCTGCAATTATTGCAGGTGCTGGGCAACTTGGAGCAGTGACAATCGCCACTAATATGGCTGGTCGTGGAACTGACATTAAATTGGGTGAGGGTGTTAAAGAAGCTGGAGGACTCTATATTATCGGTACAGAGCGTCACGAGGCGCGGCGCATTGATAATCAGCTTCGCGGACGCGCAGGTCGTCAGGGTGATCCAGGCGCAACACAGTTTTATGTGTCGCTGGAAGATGAATTGATGCGAAGATTTGGAGGAGACAGGCTCAAAAATATGATGGACACGCTAGGACTTCCGGAAGATCAGCCTATTCAAAATGCTATTATTTCCCGCACTATTGAAAGCGCGCAATCCAAAATTGAGGGATACAATTTCGATATTCGAAAGCACGTTCTCGATTATGATGATGTTATGAACAAGCAGCGTGAGGTGGTGTACAAAAAGCGTAAAGAAATTTTGGCCTCAGACGATGTGAAGGCTGAAATTATGCAATATGTGGAAGAGGAGATCGAGCGTAATATTTCAATTCATTGTACTGGAGAGGAATACACTTGGAATATTGAAATAATTGCAGCTGAATTACAAAACATCTTTGCATTTTCTGAAACTGATAGCAAGAAACTAGAGCAAATTCGTGATGATAAATCAAAAAATACTGCTGAAAAAATTTCTCTGATGTTGGAATATGTTATGGGTAAGGCCAAGGAAGCATACATCCAAAAAGAAACAGAGATTGGCGCAGAAGTTTTGAGACAAATTGAAAAAGCAATTGTGCTTCAAACTATTGATACGCTTTGGATGAATCATCTTGATGAGGTTGATTATTTGCGCCAGGGGATTGGACTTCGCGGATATGGACAACGCGATCCATTGATTGAATACAAAAGGGAGGCTTTCCATATGTTCTCTCATTTGATGGAAAATATGCGATCAACAACAGTGCGAACAATTTTCAAGGTTTCGATGGTTTCAGCTCAGCCAATGGCACAAGCTGAAGCTCAGCCGCAAAACATTGAATTTCACGGAGCTGAGGAAAATACGGCGCAATTTGGGCAGCCGGCAAAGGAACAAGTTGGTAATAACGAAGCTGTCGCCGCGCAAAAACCATTTATCAAAAAGGATAATATCGGAAGAAATGATCTATGCTTATGCGGTAGTGGTAAAAAATATAAAAATTGTTGCGGTAAATAAATAAAAAACCGCCGGAGCTGCATGAGGTGGGTATCTAATCCATTCTCAATCCGACGGGGCACTTTGGCCACCATGATATTAGCAGATTCTTGCGTTGCTGACAAGAAGTATGAGAATTGTTGTGGGAAATAAAAACAAAATTTGAGGTAAGAAAGAAAAACTATATTTGCTTGTATTATTGGGTGCGACATATCGATGCGCAATGATCGAAGTATTTTTGTGAAAAGTGCTAAAAAGCAGTTTTTGCAAAGGATGAAGAACTCCAAGGCATTTGTCGTGGAGTTCTTCATTTATCTTTTAGTGTTAGAATGTTATTATGGATATGCGAATCTAGAAATTACGATAGTGAAAAAATTATTTTTAATAGAGCAATTTTCTTGGTCGGAGGCCATTTGAATTTCTACTACTGGATGAAATATTTATCATTTGAAAAATCTGTGGGGTGTGTCATATATCGAAAAAACGAAGATAAAACCTTGTTTCTTTTGGTGCAGTATCGTTCTTGGCAATGGGATTTTCCCAAGGGGCATATGGAAAAAGGTGAAAGTGAAGAACAAACACTTAGGCGCGAGGTTTTTGAAGAAACAGGCATTGAGGATCTTGAAATTTTGCCCAATTTTCGCGAGTCTGTGCATTATTTTTATACTGCTAAAGGTAATGAAAAAAAAGAAAGAATCTCACAAAACAAAGGAGTTTATATTTTCAAGAATGCTGTCTTTTATGTAGCCCAAACAAAAGTGAAGGAAGTGAAAATTGATTTTGAAAACAAAGCTTACATTTGGCTGACATACCAAGAAGTTCTTGAGCGTTTGAGCAATAGCGGTTCCAGGAAAATTATACAGGAAGTAAAAAAAGCTCTTGAGTCAAGAAAGAACAGCTAGACGAATTTGTATTAGAATGTGTAATGATTAATACAAATTCTTATGGTTTATACTGGCGCAGAATATTCCCTGGAAAGTCTCTTTGAGGAATTAAAAAAACAGGCCAAAAACGAGAATGTTCAAGGTTATGATGAATATACTGAACTTGTGGATGGTCTTATTGAGGAAAAAAAGAGTTACGGTTTTTTTTCAGATGAGGAAGATTTGGAACAGATAAAACATAGTCTGGAGCTTCGTTGGTCTGAGATTGAAAAAAAACTTCTTTAGCGCATATTGGTTATTTTGAATGTGTTTGGCTTGAATTCGACGCTATTTGGTAGCGTTTTTTTTGTTGTGTCTTGCAGGGATTGAATAATTAAACTAACATTAAAATAAGAAGAAATTCAATAGTACATTTACAGTTATATAGAAAAGTTGAAAAAATCTATATTCACAAAAAAGGGAGGGTAATATGCAGTCACGAGATAGGCAAAAATGGAATCAGCGGCTAGTTGTTTTTCTTGATCTTCTTCTTGTTGAAGGCGATGAAATTTTATTGCGGACAAAGAATGAGGAAACATTGTTATTGGAAGTGCAAAAAGAACTAAACACAGTTCCTCATCTTTGGAAGCAGTCGTTCTCCTACACATTGCAATGGGTTTTCAGGAATATTTTCTTGAGACGTAAAATTTTCAGAAAGATTGGGAGCGAGATGGGAGAGATCGAAAAAGCTAGGGCAATCATTTCTTTTCACCTTGCGTATTGCATTGCTTTGCATAAAAATGTTTCCAAGTTAAATCGTGAGGAGGTAAATGAAGCATTAAGCGCGATGCTTGAAAAGTGGTTTGTATTTGATCTTCTTGATCACCATCGTAGAAAATTTGTTAATTTCTCTTCCGAAGTGAGATTATATAACATAAAGCAGTTACTCGGGTAGTTTTTTTGCTTTTTGCCCACCAATTATATGATTGGTGGGCATTTTTTGTTATAAATAATTTAATATTGCGTATTTGAAGCATATGATATAAAATTAAATTTATGAATCCCGCACTATAATTCAAGAATATTATAAGGGGGGGATTAGCAGGGATAACTTAGAAAATAGAGCATAATAAATAAAAAGAGATTTTTTTGAGCAAAGCTCACTTGAATTTATAGTGCGGGATGAATATAAAGAAACAATTACAATTAAAATTTGTGGGGGTGATTTTTTTGGCAGTGGTTGCTGGTCTTGTTGCATATCCTCAAGCGGTTTCAAAAATAACTCCGCTTTATGACGTGCTCAACAAGTTCAAATTGAAATTGGGACTTGATTTGCAAGGTGGGTTTCATTTGGAATATAAGGCGGATGTTTCAAAAATAGATTCTGCAAAGGTGGAGGAAGCAATGCAAGGAGCGCAGACTGTCATTGAAAGGCGAGTTAATGCTTTTGGGGTGGGGGAACCATTGGTACAAATTGCTAAGAGTAGTGGGGAAAATCGTATCATTGTTGAACTTCCCGGAATTAAAGATATAGAAGAAGCCAAGGCTAAGATTAAAGATGCCCCGCTTTTGGAATTTAAGGAGGAAGGCACTATTGATCCACAAGTGGTGCAAATGTTTGAGCAAATGAACACTCAAGCAAAAGAAAAAGCACTGAAAATTTTCGATGAAGTCAAAAAAGGTGGAGATTTTGCTCAACTTGCAAAAGACAATAGTGAAGATCCTGGGTCAAAAGATAAGGGTGGAGATTTGGATTTTGTAAAAAAAGGTGCTTTTGTGCCTGAATTTGACAAAGTTCTTTTTGAGGGCAATTTGAAATCAGGCGAAATTTATCCTGAACTGGTGGAATCCCAGTTTGGTTGGCATATTATCAAATTTATTGAAGCTCGCGGTGAAGGCGATGATAAAGAGTCACACAGCGCGCATATTCTTTTCGCTAAAAAAGATCCTTCTCAATATGAACAATTTAAATATCAAGCAACAGCGCTTACTGGAAAAAACTTAAAAAGCGCTTCGGCACAATACTCAAACGGGCAGGGTCTTGGGGAGCCAGAAGTCGCACTTCAATTTGATGAAGAGGGGACGAAACTTTTTGCTGAACTAACGAAAAAAAATCTAGGCAAGCAGATTGCAATTTTTCTTGATGGGCAATTGCAGATAGCTCCAACCGTCCAAGTTGAAATCACAAATGGACAAGCTGTGATTACTGGCAACTATACATTTAAAGAAGCCAAGGACATCGCTGATAGACTCAATCAAGGCGCTCTGCCCGTTCCACTGACATTAGTTGGTCAGCAGAGTGTGGAGGCAACACTGGGTGCTGATTCTCTTAGGAGTATTTTGATTGCTGGGGCAATAGGGCTTGGGGCGGTTATTGTTTTTATGCTCATTTTCTATCGGTTCTTGGGGCTTGTGGCATCGCTAGCTTTGCTTATTTATACTGTGGTTATGATAACCATCTTTAAAATGACTGGAATAACTTTGACGCTTTCCGGTATTGCGGGATTTGTGCTTTCCATCGGTATGGCAGTTGATGCAAACATTTTGATTTTCGAACGCACGAAAGAAGAAATACGTGGAGGACGAACAATTGCAAATTCGCTTGAGGAAGGATTCAAGCGCGCTTGGACTTCGATTCGTGATGGAAATATTTCATCGCTACTTACCGCTGGAATTTTATACTTGATGGGGACTGGGTTTGTAAAAGGATTTGCAGCCGCACTTTTCATCGGAGTTGTGGTTTCAATGTTTACTGCTGTGATAATCACCAGAACAATGCTCAAAGTTATCATCAGCGACTGGATTCATAACAGAATGTGGATGGTAGGAATAAATAAATCAAAATTGAAAAATCAAAATGAAAAATGATAATTTAAAATGTTAAAATAAAATGTTGCAAAGCAACACCAAAAATTTTCATTTTGAGATTTCCATTTTAAATTAATACTTTATGTTCAATATTATTGGAAAAGCTAAATACGCCTATATCTTCTCTGGGATATTAACCGTCCTTTGTATTTTGAGTTTGGCAGTTTGGGGATTGAAGTACGATATTGATTTTACTGGTGGAACGAGAATGGTGGTTAAATTTGCCGAACAAGTTCCTTCTAAAGAAGACGTCACAGAAACACTTAAAGATTTAGATTTGAAAAGTTTAACCTTGCAGGGATTGGAAAATAATTCAATGGTAATCCGATATGCATCAGAGGATGACAAAATAAATAGCGACGTTTGGCAGAAAATTAATGAAAAATATTCCGGCACCACGCAATCTAGTGTTGATTTTTTCAACTCATCAGTTTCTGGCGAGCTGAAGTCAAAATCAGTAAATGCGCTAATATTGGCAATTGTGGCCATTATGGCATATATTGCTTGGGCTTTTCGCAAAGTGTCTCGTCCGGTTGAATCTTGGAAATATGGCGCAGGAGCAGTGATTGCACTAGCGCATGACATCTTGATCACAATGGGAGTTTTCTCTGTGCTGGGACATTTCTACGGAATTGAAATCGGTATTCCTTTTATTGCGGCGCTATTAACAATTCTTGGATTTTCCGTGCACGATACAATTGTGGTATATGACCGAACGCGAGAAAATCTGCTCAAAACTTCGCAAAAAGTTCCATTTCCGGAAGTGGTCAATCAAAGCTTGAATGAAACACTTGTGCGTTCAATTAACACTTCCCTTACTGTTGTTATAACTTTGTTGGCGATATATTTGTTTGGTGGAGCATCAATCAAATTTTTTGCACTAGCGCTTTTGGTTGGGGTTACTTTCGGAACGTATTCCTCGGTTTTTATTGCAACCGCGCTGCTGGTAACGAGTTATGAACTGACATTAAAATATAAAAAATAATTTTCAATAATCAATTTACAATTTACATATAATTTTTTAATTTTCAGTGATACATTTGTTTGAAAATTTTGGTCATTGATCATTAAATGAAAATTGAAAAATGTAAATTGAAAATTTATACAAATATTTATGGGTATTTTAGATGCTTTCAAAAAGAAATCAGATGATAAGAAAAAAAACGCCAATCCAATGGATCCAGAAAATATGGGATTTATGCAAAGAATGGCGATGAAAAAACTTGAAAAAATGAGTCCAGATGAGAGGGAAAAATTGATGAAAAAAGTTATGACACCGGACAATATTCAGAAAAACAAAGCTGATATTCTGAAAACTCTTGAGGCTATGAAAAAGTCCGGTCAAATGAATGATCACCAAATTTTCGAAGCCAAAAAAAGATTGGGACTTTTGTAGGAATATTTTTCTGCAAATTTAAAAGCCGATCAGATATTTTCATCTGATCGGCTTTTTTTACTTTTCGTGCTGCTTCATTGCGTACATACGAGCATCCGCACTGCTGGAAACACTATTATACAATTTGGTCGCATATGTTTGCAGCTCCTTGTCTTCCTCGTTGTGCGCAGTAACTGATTCTGAAACTTTTTCAAATGCGCATCCGTAACTGAGCGAAATCAATAATTCTTCCCCACAAACTTTGACAGGGAATGGTTTAATCTTTTCATTCTGGAGCGATTCCGTGAATTCTTTTGGCGAGTTTGTCACACCGATAGCTTCAAACTCATCTCCACCAAGACGGATAAGATAATCGTGATCGCGGAAAGCCCTTCTGATAAAAGCTGCGGCATTGCGAATCACCTCGTCTCCAACTTTATGCCCATAAGTATCGTTCACATATTTTAGATTGTTCACATCCAGTATTACACTAAAAATGTACGCTTTTTCTCTGCCTGCCTGCTTTGTGGCTCGCAGAGCTGCTGTGTCTAAAAATGCGCGATTATTAAGTCCGGTAAGGGGATCAATGCAACACAGTTTTTCCAATAATTGCCTGTCTCTCGCGGCTCGCGTCCAGAGAATTGAAAAACTAAATGCAACCACGAAACCAAGAGTTACTGCTATAATTGTGAATAATTCTGGCATTCTCCAAAAAGGTCCATTTAATAAATGATAGATCACTCCTGGAATTACAGAGCCAAAAAAACAAATTATAATTCTCAAAACTCTGCGGTATGCCCACCCCATTTCCAACCACCATGCATACAGCCAAGCTTCTGCTTTACTGATTGACATAAATCCTCCTTTTAGGCATTAAATTGTAAAAGATCCAAAATGCAAAATTACTGTAAGAAAATAATTTTTCCACAATATACTATTATACACCTTTTTAATAAGTAAGTCAACCCCGTCGTAATATCCCAATAGCTTGGAAACGTTTCTGATATACTAAATGGTTATCAATTAACTTTCCAACTATATGGCATACACAACAAATCCAAGGATGCCCA
>Ga0076173_113_pt1 | contig 22316 bp, 27 predicted proteins | sample RifGroD2_FD_67770 | JGI IMG/M metagenome (GOLD analysis project Ga0076173, IMG submission 67770) | Parcubacteria bacterium GW2011_GWD2_38_11
ATCTTGAATTTTACAATACTGAAAGACTGCACATGGGCATAGACTTTAAAACCCCAAATTCCTTAGTTAAGTGTTTCCAAGCTATTGGATAGAAGACGCAGTTGCCAAGTTTACAGCTGTAATCCTTAACATTCAAGCATTAAAAAAAGCCGGAGAATTCTCTGGCTTTTGAATATTAAACCTGTTAAGTATTTTCATTGTATGATTTTAGCAATCTTGCCATTGCCCTGTGTCCGTCTGGATCATATTTGCGATGGATTGCAGCCAACCTCCCAACAACATCAACACCTTTCAACGCTCTATGCCTGTCTGTCATAGCAGCCAATGTCCAGCTGAAATGGCTAACTTTTGATTTTTCTAAAACTTTCTTCTTATCCATTTTAAATCCCCCTCTTTATGGCCAAACTCTCAGAATTGATTCGATTTCCAACTCCTTACAGCCGATGCAATCGCCCTGACCGCCACAAATACAAATCCCATAAGCAGGATCATTGCGAGGGTGAAACATTTCATCCATTGATTTGCGAGCAAAATCAGCCAACGATTGGTCAACACCTACCAAAACATTACTGTGAGTTGGCACCATATGAGCAAAATCATCGGATGAATTACCTGCGGGCAAACCAGGCGTCAATCGAACTCTACGACAATAGCACATAAGCCACCTCCCCTTTTTGTTATAATGTATACTCTTTGCGTAAAAAACCAGCAGGATCATTCTCCTTTATTTTTGTTTCCTCAGCAAAACGTTGTTCTGCTTCAGACAATCTCTTTTTTCGCCTCTTCACATCATCCTCAGTCACAACCGTTGCGTTGGAAGCTGCAATCAAGTCATCAATTGACATTGTCATAATAAACCCCCTTATTTTTAAAATACTTATTTAAATACCCACCCAATCAAATATTTTTTGACAGAATAAACCTTATCCCAAGCCTACTCCTATATTTATTAATATTCAAGCCTTGCATAAAAGAAGCGTACGAAATAACCACCTCAATTTTTGACAAAATTAACAAAAATTAATACAATAAAGGTCTGTTCTTTCCACGGCCATATGAAGCCAAATAAAATTCCGGAGGAAGATTATGAACAAAAAGTTGCGAGTAAGATTAACCGGGGGCGGCATAATGAGAACAATCCACCGTGACACACTGCTAAACGCAAGGGATCTTTCCCATCTGCTGCCAGCAGAAAATTTGCAAAGACTTTTGCCAGGCGGTATGGGCGTGCATTTTGATTTTTCACAACGCGGCATTGTTTTGCTCAGGCCAGAAGGCACATCAAATGCAATGCTTAATGGCTCCCCAATCACATCCAATGAAAATCATCATCTTACGGATGGCGACATAAAGTTGCTGCACATCGGAGACTTGCTCCTGAGGGCACAAGTTATCCATAGTCATTTTTGATTCGAAAAAATATACCACAATCAAGCCGAGGCAAACACCTCGGCTTTTTTCATACAAAAAAACAGCCCCTCGCGAGGCTGTTTTTGAAAAGTGTATTTTGGATTTTCCTACTACCTAATTCCTACTACCTAATTCCTGTTAAGTTATTTCTTCGCAATAATCTCATCAGCAACATTCTTTGGAACTTCAGAATAATTTGAGAATTCCATTGAATAACTGGCGCGTCCTTGTGTCATTGATCGCATTTGAGTTGCATATCCAAACATATTTGCAAGAGGAACTTCAGCTTCAATTTCTTTCACGCGTGCGTTTCCTTCTCCACGATCATTGATTTCTTTGATCATTCCTCGACGTGAGTTGATGTCACCAACAATGTCTCCCATAAATTGTTCTGGGCAAGTCACCACTACTTTCATTATTGGTTCAAGAATAACTGGGTTGGCACGTTTTACTGCTTCTTGCACTGCCATTGATCCAGCGATTTTGAAAGCTGCTTCATTGGAGTCAACTTCATGGAAGGATCCATCATACAAAGTTACCATCACATCAACCATTGGATATCCAGCCAAAACTCCATTTTCCAAAGCTTCTTTTGCTCCAACAGAAATAGGTTTGATATATTCTTGTGGAATAACACCACCTTTAATTTCATCAAAGAATTCAAAGCCTTTGCCTTTTTCTTCTTGAGGTTTAACTTTAAGCCAGCAATGACCATATTGTCCGCGACCTCCAGATTGTTTGACATATTTTCCTTCAGCTTGTGCTTCAGCTTTGATTGTTTCACGATATGCCACTTGTGGCTGACCAATGTTTGCTTCTACTCCAAATTCTCGTTTCATACGATCAACAATAATATCAAGATGAAGCTCGCCCATTCCTGAAATGATTGTTTGTCCTGATTCTTCATCAGTGCGCAATCGAAGTGTTGGATCTTCGCCAGCAAGCTTGCGAAGAGCAACTCCCATTTTTTCTTGATCAGCTTTTGTCTTTGGTTCAACTGCAATATCAATAACCGGTTCTGGGAAAACAATGTTTTCTAGTTGAATTGGATTTGCTTCATCGCAAAGTGTGTCTCCTGTTGTTGTATTTTTAAGTCCAACCAAAGCTCCAATTCCACCAGCGCGGATTTCATCAATTTCTTCACGATGATTTGCATGCATTTGAAGAATTCGTCCAATTCTTTCTCTTTCTCCATTTGTTGAGTTGATCACATATGAACCAGCCTTAAGCGTTCCTGAATATACGCGGAAGAAAGTTAATTGTCCTACAAACGGATCAGTTGCAACTTTGAAAGCCAATGCAGAGAATGGTTCGTTGTCATCAGCGTGACGTTCAATTTCCAATTCTGTTTTTGGATCAATTCCCTTGATAGAAGTAACATCCAATGGAGATGGAAGATAATCAACCACCGCGTCCAAAACCAATTGCACGCCTTTGTTACGAAGAGCAGTTCCAGTGAAAACTGGGACAAGCTTTGCAGCAATAACAGCGCTTCTGATTGCAACTTTTAATTCATCAATAGAAATTTCTTCACCGTTTAAATATTTTTCAGTCAGGTTATCATCAGTTTCTGAAACTTTTTCAATCATTTTTTCTCTCCAAGCTTGCGCTTTTTCCAAAAGCTCTGCAGGAATTTCACCTTCAACCACAATTTCACCCATCGGACCATCAAAAGAATATGCTTTCATTTTGATCAAATCAACCACTCCTGAAAACTCATTACGTTCTCCGATTGGCATTTGAAGAGCAATTGCATTTGGAGTCAAACGATTCCAAATTGAGTTGATCACATAATCAAAATCAGCACCTTCTTTGTCAATCTTATTGATAAAACAAATTCGAGGAACTTTATATTTGTCAGCTTGACGCCAAACGGTTTCAGATTGTGGTTCAACACCTTCTTTTCCGTCAAAAATTACCACGGCGCCATCCAAGACGCGAAGTGATCGCTCAACTTCTACTGTGAAGTCAACGTGTCCCGGGGTGTCAATAATATTAATAGGATGCCCTTTCCAAAAACATTTGGTTGCAGCAGATGTGATGGTAATTCCACGCTCTTGTTCCTGAGCCATCCAGTCCATCGTCGCTGATCCATCATGAACCTCACCAATCTTGTGAGTGATTCCGGTATAAAACAAAATACGTTCAGTGGTTGTTGTTTTTCCACCATCGATATGAGCAATGATACCGATATTACGAAGTTTTGAAATGTCGTTTTCTCCAGCCATAAAAAATTTTATTTAAATAAGTTTTATAAACAAAAAATATTAATCAAGAAAATCTCAAATCTCAATGTCAAATGTCAAATAAAATCAAAAATCTCAAGTCCTAACTTTAGACATTTGGATTTAAGTCATTTATTGGAAATTTAGATTTTGTCATTTGGATTTTCCATTTTGCCCTAGGCAAAATGAGCGAATGCCTTATTTGCTTCAGCCATTCGGTGAGTATCATCACGTTTTTTCATTGCAGACCCAATTTTGTTTGATCCATCAATAAGTTCATCGGCAAGTTTTTCAGCCATTCTCTTCCCTTTCTTAGCGCGACATGCTGTAAGAATCCATCTAACTGCAAGTGTTTGACGACGTTCTCCAGAAACTTGAATCGGAACTTGATAGTTTGCGCCACCAACTCTTTTTGATTTAAGTTCAAGCAGTGGGGAAATATTTTTAATTGCTTGTTCAAAAACATTAAGACCACCTTTTTTGGTTCTTTCGTGAATCACATCAAAACAATCATAAATCACTTTTTCTGCAACACTTCTTTTGCCGTCTTGCATAACATTACCAATAAAGCGTCCCACTAAAATGTTTCCATATCGTGAGTCAGGTTTCCATTGTTTTACAAATGTTCGTTTTCTTCGTGCCATATATATTTAATTCAAAATTTAAATCTCAAAATGAAAAATTATTGAGTCGCCTTGCGACAACTTTTTATAGTTATGAGCGAAGCGAATTCTATAATTTTGATTTTTGATTTTTGATCTTTACATTTTTAAGTTATTCTGTCTTTGCCTTTGGACGTTTTGCACCGTATTTTGAGCGAGAACGATTTCTCCCATCAACTCCAGCACTGTCCAGAACTCCACGAACAATGTGATATCTAACTCCTGGAAGATCTTTCACGCGTCCTCCTCGAATCATAACGATTGAATGCTCTTGCAAGTTGTGTCCAACTCCTGGGATATATGCAGTAACTTCCATTCCGTTTGTAAGTCGAACTCTAGCGATCTTTCGAAGAGCAGAGTTAGGCTTCTTTGGAGTGGTTGTACTTACCTTAATACAAACTCCTCGCTTGAAAGGGTTTACGGTTTTCTTTGGTTTATTTTGCAAAGTATTAAAAGTCATTGTCATTGCTGGCGACTTTGTTTTCTTCACTGCTGATTTTCGGCTTTTTTTCACTAACTGATTTATTGTTGGCATAACGCGCTTCGCTTTAATTTCTAATTTCTAATTTCTAATTTCTAATCTCCGCCAAAGGCGGATCAGCCTAGGGCTGAAATTCCTCCTTTTTTAAGATCAAATTTCAAAAATCAAAACTGAGAATTATAAGTTCAATTTTTAATTACTGTAATTTATGAAATTTCATTAAAAAATGACGTTTCTTGAAAATCCAACCAGAACGAAGTGGACCTCAATTAACACCTTTTCTAACCCAAAATAGCCAAAAAATTGGCTATTTCACTAGCAAAACAATTCTACACAATTTTCGAAAGGACGTCAACCCCGTTAGAAAAATACTAACACAAAAGATAACAAGAAATCTGTTTTTATATTTTAAGCTTACATATTGCAAATAAACGTCTTTTTGTATTTTTCTAACGGGGTCAATGCCGCACTAAAGGGTCAACCCAAAGAAAATGTTCAGCATTGAGTTAAGGAAGAAGCCCAAGGGTCCGGAAAAGATAAAAATAAACAAAAGCAGCAGCATAAAGCCATATTGTTCAAGCATTATCATAACCTCAGTCCTGAGCGGAAAAACGGCAAACAAAAGCTTTGAACCATCAAGCGGTGGAAATGGTATGAGATTGAAAAAGGCCAAAATTACATTCCAAAAAATAACCAGCATTGAAATTTCAAAGAAAATGGACCCAACGGAGCCAGATATTAAAGTTGAAACATTTGCCCAGTTGTTAAAATTATGGATTATCTCAAGCTTAACTGAGGCTGGAATAGTGATCATACGAGCAATAATTGCGAAAACAAAAGCAATTAAAATGTTTGATCCTGGACCCCCAAGAGCCACTAAAGCCGGTCCCCATTTTTGATTTTTCAAATTATATGGATTATACGGCACAGGCTTTGCCCAGCCAAAAGCAAACCCCGTGGTTATTATCATAAACAATGGAACCACAATTGAACCCCAAGGATCGATATGCTTAATTGGGTTAAAATTAAGCCTGTCTGCATATTTTGCAGTGCTGTCGCCAAGCCAAAGAGCCACAAAGCCGTGAGCGACTTCGTGAATAATGATGGTATATATAAGGATAAGAATATAAAATCCTATTAGAACGATTGAATTTAAATCCATATGACTCTACGAATTACAAATATTATACAAATTTACAAATATACGAAAATTTTGAATTTACTTTTTGTACATTCGTAAATTCGTAATCGATTCGTATTTTCGTAGGGGTTGTCAAAACTCAATATATATGATACACTGAAATCTGTAATAAATCAATCGCTTATAAAGAACAATAAATATGAGTAAGACATGCAGCGTGTGTGGCCGAGGAACAATTGCTGGAAATTCTCGAAGTCATTCAAATATCGCATCTAAAAGAAAATTTGGAGTTAACATTCAAACCAAAAAAGTTGACGGTAAAAAAGCCAAGGTTTGTACTAAATGCATCAAAACTGAAAACAAAGAAGCTTAGTTTCAAAAAATCTTTTTAAAAATTCCTCGCCATACGGTTGAGGAATTTTTTTGTGTGCATTGTCATTCCCGTGAAAACGGGAATCTAGACCCGACACTAACTATTACTACATATTTAAAATAATAAATTTACCGAGACTGATAAGGGCTGGATTCCCAGTCAAGCTGAGAATGACAAAAGAGTTATTTCTTTTTTCCTAAAACTTCCTTAGAAGTTGTTGTGGTTGTTTCTTTTACTGTTTCGGTTTCTTTCTTTTTTTTCTCAACCCTAAAAATCCTAGATAAATACAATGAAACAGCTACCATAACAACAGTTAATAGGGCTGCATATAAAAATTTAGCCTTGAGACCATTTCCGGGGTCGGAAAAGAATCTTTCAATGAAGGCTTTAATTGCATCATTCCAAGCCAGACCCGCGACGAGTCCAAAACTGGTAATGATATATCCCAAGGTTTTTTCGCGAATCTCTTTTTCAAGTTCCACACCTTTTCCTTTTATGGTGACAATTTTTTCTGTGATTTTTTTCATCATGGTTTAGTTTACGCGAATAATTTCAAACTTCTTTCATTTAGAAGAGTCTACTTGCTGGTTTTTCAAAAGTCATCTTGCGATACACATCTCGAGTAGTTTGGACATCGCGTTTGCAATATTCCAAAATGTCACTCACCCGCCCATCCGCAAAAAACTGAGCGACTTGTGATCCGTCAATGCCATCTTTTGGCGAAGGAATGTCGAGCGCTAGTGCCAGATATTCCAAACCAATACTTGAGTTTGACCATTTCACCCACTCTTTCATTGTGTCATAAATTGGATAACCCCTGTAGCGTGCAAAGTTTAATTCATAAGCCGGTTTCACTCCAAGCACAATTGAACGTTGATAAATGAAACGCAAATCAAAATCCATCACATTGTGCCCGATAAATTGCAGGTCGTAATCTGGATATTGCATATTACGCGGAGTTGAACTGAGCGCATCAACCAAATGCCAAAATTGCTGAAGGGTTTCTTTTTCGTTATTTTCATTATAAAAATTTTGTGGCGCATCATCATCAACAGCATATCCAATACAAAGAATTCTCCCAAACGCTCCGTCAAAATTTGTTTTGGCAACAAATTCATCAAATTTTTCCTGATCAAACTGCGGATTTTTTTTATCAAAAAGAAGTCTCAGTGTTTCCGTTTTCGACTCCTCAGCTGGCAATGTTTCAATATCCAAAAATAGTTTTCGCATAAATTTTTCTTCAATGATTACCTAAATAGTATAGCACAAAAGACTTATTTCCACATTTCTTTTTCCGCAAAAGAAACGTGGAGGTTTGAAGGTCACCCAAAGGGTGATCAGCCTCTGGCTGAAAAACTCGCACCGGATGAAGATACTGTGGCAAAAACTTCGCTGTCATTCTGAACGTAGTGAAGAATCCCGTGCTAAATTTCACAATCCTTAATATTACGGGATCCTTCGACTCTTCGTCTGCTGACGAATCGCTCAGGACGACACTATTGTGTCGATTTCTTAACACTCATCACTCGTTTTTCGCCGGAGTTTATGACCCTTGAGGTTGTACTTCATATGGTGCAAATGGAATGCGGGATGCAACTAAGCAAGAGTGAGAATGCTTTTTGTTTTTTCACTAGAAACAAGTCTCCTTGGTGTTATGTCAAAAGTTGCAATTGTTTCTCCGTGACAAAAACAAAAATGCATTCGAACGATGAGCAGAAAGTATAAAAAAATAAGTTTACCTTAAATAAAAATAAAAAACATTTCCCGAAGAAAATGTTTTTAGAGAACCTTAAGTTGTTTTACTATCCTTTCATATTCTGGGATTGTTTGGGCAACAAGATTCCAGAAGCGTTTGCCGTGATTGAATTCTTTGAGATGGCAAAGTTCGTGAACGATGATGTAATCTGCGTGGCGTTGTGGCAAAAGCAAAATTTTGTAGTTGAAATTCAGATTGCCTTTTGAACTGCAAGAACCCCAACGGGTTTTCTGATTACGAATTGCAACGCCATTATATTGAAAACCATAAAATTCAGCATATTTCTCCAGACGACTGGTCACCATCTCGCGGGCGGTTTCCTTGAGCTTCAAATATTCCACTTTATCGTGGCGCGCGAAAAGGCTATTTCGTCCAATTTTTTTCATTGCCTTCATTTTTTCCAAAACCCACTCAGCATTTTTTCGAATAAAATCATCAGCGCTAACAAACCCCATACGCCATGGCAAAGTTACAGTGCAATTTCCATCACAAGAAATGGCCAATTTAAGCCTTTTTGCTTGCCGGTGTTTGCGCACAGTATATTCTATTTTCTCATTTCTGAGAGTCATTTTCTTCTGAATTGTCATTTGCGTGCTATTTGCGCCGTTATTAATGTTTTCATCAATATCAAGCCAATCCTGGAGTGAAATACCTTCATTTATGGAAAAACCTTCCTTTCCATAAGAAAACATTGACAAATACCTATTAAAATGTTTTAATATATATTTCTTCATTACTGCTTGATCAATATGTTATACCTCGCCGTAGCTTTGTTGTAAAGCGCAACCTTTTCGTTATATTTTTTTACATTTTTTTTATAACTTTCCAAAAAGTTGTTGTATTCTTTCACGAGTTCATTATATTTTTCAATACTTTGACCATTTTGATATGATTCGAGCTGACTTTTCATATCTTGAAGCTTATTTTCTTGTTTTGTGATTGTTTTTTTCTGAGTCTGAAGCTCTGGCAATATTGTTGCTATGGTTTTTTTAAGACTATCAATTTCGGCAATGATTTTTCTTGTTTCGATTATGCCTGAGTATTGTCGTCCCAATGTTTGTTGATAAATTGTCACTTGCGTTAGTTGTTGCAGCACTGCCTGCTGTGCCTGAGTGGAATCAAGGGCGGTCAATTCATTGACGCCAACAGCTTTATTGCTAACTGAATCAAATGAGGGAATGATTCCAATCTTATTTCCAACGCTCGTTGTCTCAGCGTAACAATATCCACTGTCATATGTAGACAAATTTTTTGGACAGGCAATTCCTATTGCCATATGATTATCTTGCTCGTAGGCAAAAATAGCTGCGCCATATCCCATCTCGCGAAGAAGTGCCACGGCAAGCAAACTCTTGTCAGAGCAAACACCAGACTGCTGGAATAATGTTTCGTATGGATACAAAATTGTTTCACTCCCAGTTTGCGCCAAAATATTTTTCGCTTTTGCATCATCATATTTAATCGCCTGGACAAAAGCCAAAGTTAAATCAACAATTTGATCATCCGTAAGCTTATGTTGACGACCAAGGTCCTGCAACTTAGCAGCAAGATTAGCAACTGATTTATCATTCTCATTGCGCGTCAAAAACATTCCGTAATATCCATCTTCCCAATCTGGCTCCGGTTCTCCTATATATGAAAATGATTTCGGTTGTGCTTTATAATATTCATAAACTGATTGATAAAGCTTCTCGGTCAATGTATATCGCACACCCTTATATTCCCAATTAAATTCGCGAGAAACAGGATTTTGCAATTCAGGAAATTGATTTATCACGTTTTCCTTCTCCAGCTGAGTTTTTGTTTCTAATGCAATCTCTTGCAAGGCAGGAATAATCTGACTTGGCAACTGAAAGCCTTTTTTATTACCTATAAACAAAAGTAATCCCGCAATAATTGCCAGCTCAATAAAAACTATTCCTATTTTTTTTAGCCAATTCATTAAGGTAGGAATTAGGAGTTAGGAGATTAGGAGATTGAGCATTAGACTACTTACCCGTGTTAATACGCAAGCCAGTAAAGATTTCATTAGCACTTCTATAGATAGCATAGCAAAATTAAGACAAATAAAAAAGAGGCATTCGACATTACGAATACCTCTTTGTTTTATCCATTACTTGTTAAGTAATACGCCTCATTGTAATTAGCGCCGCCATATCAGCATTGTGGTGCAAATTGGCTGGGATAAAAATTATAAGATAATCAGCTGAGAACATTGTCTCTGTAAATTATTTGGCAACGGAACATTCAATTCCCTGAATCTCCTTACTGTAGTAATAATATTTTTCAATATTGGAATAATATTACGTCTCCCTATTCTTTTTGCCTTATCAAGTTTTGCAAGATTGTTGTGCAAATTTTGACGCATTTTTCCCAACTCACTGTTTTCAATCTTGGCAACTATTGCCTGCCTCGCTAAACTTGGATCCCCCACAAAAGAAATCTGTTGTTTAAACATAATCCCTACCACCTTTTTGTTTTAGATCACTATTCATTGTTTTTTTTCACTACGACTGAATGCTTGTTTTCCCCTGCAATTATTTGCAAATTTCGCAACATACCCAAATTTTGAGAAGGCAGAGATTCTTTCGCTATTTTTGAATCCCTGCCATATTTAACAACACAAAAACCGCCATCTACATTATTCAACTCTTCATTAGATTGATCAGTCATAGCAATAATCCCCCTTTCCTAGTTGTTAAAAAACTCACCCTCCGGGTATATATTGTCCGGACAAAATCAAAGATTTTGAAGGCCAATTAAAAAACCAGCTTTCGCTGGGCCATTTTTACATAAATTCTACTACTTCTTTTTATGCAATATTACCCAACGAAAATTTGTCTCCGACTAGGAGAATGTTAAGGTCCAAGAGGACGACTGCAAATTTTGTTGAGAAATTATTCATATATTGTCATTTTAGGCGATTTCACTATTTTGTCAACATCACCCTTATCAACAGGCATTATTTGGCAAATTATACACTCAAATTTTCAATTTTCAATTCACAATTTTCAATCAATGATTCAATGAATTAATTTTCAAACATTTTAACATTGAAAATTCAATGTAAATTGGAAATTGATCATTGAAAATTATTATCAAAATAAAAAAGAGGGCTGAAAATAAATTCCGACCCTCTTTAAGTTTTACAAGAACAATATATTACTCAAGTATTCCATCAAGGTTTACGTCATACAGCATTGCTTCTGAAATTGAGCGATATGAAATAATTTCACTCTCATCAAACCAAATCTTGATTTCTCTTGCTGCTTCTTCTGGTTTATCAGAGCAATGAATCAAGTTTCTCACAGCGCGACCATCCATCCCCGCTAGATCATAGGAATCCAAAGTTAAATCGCCGCGAATAGTTCCAATATCAGAAGTCAGCGGCTCAGTTCCACCAACAAGTTTTGTCACAATTCCAACAGCAGAGTTACCTTCAATTACCATTGCCAACACTGGACCAGATGTCATAAATGTTACCAATTGACCAATAATGTCACGACCATATTCAATCGCCTCTTTTTCAATAGGAAGTTTCATTTCTTCTCGTCCTTTAACAATCCTTTCTCCTTTTGATTGAAACCACGCCTCATCCTTGTTGTAGTGTGTCCAGCATTGCTCAGCTTTTGGTACCAACAATTTCATAGCTGTAATTTTAAGACCAGTTCTTTCAAAACGTGAGGTTATTTCTCCGATAAAATTTCTTTGGATTGCATCTGGCTTAAGGATGACAAATGTTCGCTCTTTTTTTGGATGTTGCATAACTAGTATTTCTTAAATTAATTACTTCTAATAGATTATCCCAAAATTTATAAACAGTCAAAGGAATATTAAGTCACCAGTAAACTGTCATCAGTCATCACAATAGAAATAATTTCGTCAGTTGATTGCTGATTACTGATGACTGATGACTTTTCAAATCAAATCATAGACTTTTTCTTTCACATTTTGAATTAATATTAATACATTCATAAACAATATCGCCAGACTCATCGGTTCTGAAAATGTTTGCTCGATGCTGTGTGAGTCTTTGCAAGACTTCAGGATTTGGATGGCCATAAGAATTATTTTTACCAACAGAAATAATTGCATCAGCTGGACTGACTTTATTCAAAAATTCATCACTGGTTGCATATTTTGAACCATGATGTGCAATTTTTAAAAAATCAACATTCAAATCAAACCCAATAGAGAGCAATTTATTCTCCTCAGTTGTTGGTAAATCCCCAGTGAACAAAAACTTATTTTCTCCCACCATCAATTTAACCACCACGCTATACATATTTGTATCTTTACCATTTATATCAATAACTGTTTCAAATGGATATAAAATCTCAGCTACTCCGCCACCAGCAAATTTTATGGTCACATCTTTTTTAGCTTCTATTTTTTTAATATTATTTGTTGCAATAATTTCCTCTAGCTTTTTGAAAGTTTGCGATTCACTTTGCATTTTTGTTTCTAAAACAGCGTCAACTTGATACGCATTCAAAACATCAATTAAACCTCCGATATGATCAGCATCCGGATGAGTTTCAATAATTGTCTCAATTTTCCTATCCCAAAATGGGACATACTTTCCTAATTTTTCCAAGAGCAATTTTCCATCTTTACCACCATCAATCAAAAGCTGCTGAGAACCATCGGAAATCAAAATCGCATCGCCCTGTCCAACATCCAAAAAAACCACACTAAGTGGAGAATTTTTACCATAAAAAATAATTGCGATCAAAATAATTGCAACTATAGCAAGAGCCGCCAATATTGAGTAAATTAATTTTCTATTATTTTTCATTTTCTATTTTGCTTTTTAAATTCTGCATTCTCTTAGTATAAAAAACACCAAAACATAACACTATATAGTATAACACCACATACCAAGGGCTCACATTCTCAACACTAATGCTTGCCCCAGGAAACTGAGCGAGAATGTGAATTAGTTTTATTTCGTAATATAAAAGCAAAAAAGCCAGCCAAGAAAAAACCAGCGAAAGTGGCGAAAAAATAAAACCAAAAAGACACACCAGAAAAACTAGCAGCATTGAAAGAGGAACGATTGGCAAAATAAAAATATTAGCCAAGAGTGAAATTGGCGACACGATATTGAAATTATATGCGATTATTGGAAGCACAAAAATCTGCGCGCTAAGAGACAATAGTATAATTTCAGAAATACCAAGGGCTTTATGTTTTTTAATAAAACTTTTTTCCCAAAAAGATGCACTCGCAACAATTCCAAGGGTCGCCAAAAATGACAATTGAAAACCAACATCCCAACGAAGTAACAACGGATTAAGTGCGAGCATAACCGCACCTGCAAAAATAATTGCATTTTCAGAGCTTGCTAATCTTCCGTTTTTCATCGCCCAAAGCAAAATTCCACTCATCACTCCGGCGCGCACTGCCGAAGAAGGAAATCCCACCATAACAACAAACAATGCTATCCCAATAATTGCAAACCAAATTGCTTGTTTTCTCCAGAGCCCTAAAAAAATTCCCAGTATTATCAAATATTCCGCAATGATTGTCACATTATATCCTGAAACCGCCACGATGTGCGTCATTCCAGTCCGCGAAAAATCATTTTGAATTTCCTTTGAGAGTCCACTTCCACCGCCAAACAAAAGTCCATTGGCTAATGCGCTATAGGGATGAGGAATAACTTTGTTTATTTTATTTTCAAACAATTTTCGCGCAGAAATTATTTTAGAATAAATCCAATTACCTTTGTTTTCCGCAATCTTTTGTGTTTTACCTTTGCATTGATATAGCACTCCTTCTTTTGCCATATACATCTTGTAATCAAAACTGGCATCTAAATTTTCAATAGGTTTTAATGTGCAAGAAATCTCCAGAACGTCGCCATAAAAATATTCCGGATATTTTGCAGACTGAATTAATACTAGAATTTTTTCCTTTGAAAATTTCGCAACAATATTTTGCCCAAAAGCCGACGGAGTAACTTTTTCAACTATGGCATTTTCTTGAAATATTTTGCCTGAATAAATTAAATTTTTTGTTTTTTCAATTTCTTTGTCAGTGATCCAGCCACCTAAAACAAAAGAAAGCACGAAAAAAGAGGCTAGCGCCACGAATTTGTTTTTATAAAAAATAAACAAAACTATCAAAGAAAAAAATGTCAGCAGAAAAAAATAATTCTGGCTGAGTTCAAAAAATGACCGCGCAAAAACACCAAGAATAAAACTTAGAAGTGTAAACAAAAAGACACGTGATTTACTCATATGCCTATTATATCAAATTTATTAAATATATCTATCAACCAATATCAACCATTTTTATTTTGGCAGTTTTTCCTCCAACAATATTGATCATATGTTTTGAAACCTTAAAATACTGTGATAATAATTTTATCAATGCCTCATTAGCTGCACCATCAACTGGTGGGGCTGTAATTTTCACTTTATATTCTCCTTCTGAAATTTTCACGACTTCATTTTTTGAAGATCGTGGAGTAACTTTTATATAAATACGCATAGTTTTGAAATACAAAATACATTTCTGGATTCCCGCCTCCGCGGGAATGACAAGGGTTATTAAAATTACTGTGAATTAGCAGTACTTGAGTTTCTTCTAATAATGTTTTGTTTAATACGAATAAACATATTACCAAGCATCAAGATAATCAAGAATATATTTGCGTAAACAAAAATATTGCGCACAATGTCATTCTTCATATCAGTTCCAAGAAAATAAGCATGAGCGATCACGGCAGCATACAAGATAATATTTGCGAAATGAAGAATTCTCCAAAGTTTTTGAGAAATAAACCTGCGTCCATACGATGAAACTGTGAGGATAATCATCAGATAAAATCCAACGGTTCCAAGGCCTACCAAGACTGGTTTATAGCTTGATGCAAACGGCACAAAGACATCAGCAAACCCAAATCCCAAAAATTTGTCAAATATAAGCACAAACCCATGCAAAAAGGCAAACACTGTCGCCTGAAGTGCAATCCAGCAATGACCTTGCATAGCATAAAGTGGTGCGAAAAATTTATATAGAAATGGGATACGGATTATAAGTCCCAAGAAAATAGAGAGGTATAGCAATATGAAGCCAGCCAAACCACTTGCTCGCGCAATATACCACGGCCAAGGAGTTTCATTATTAGATAAATTTCCCTCTTGAACTATTGACGGCATTCCAGGAATTGAAGACTCAACGAGAGGATTGCTGCCAGCAAGGGCTTCAGGGCCATCATAATACCCATCGCCATCTGTATCACTGTTATTAGGATCAGTTTTATACACCTGAATTTCAGCCTGATCAGTGAGTCCATCCAAATCTGAGTCGACAACAGGCTGGCCTTGATAATCAATTATTGGCTGCTGCTGCGCTTTTGCCAGCGCGCCAAAAAACATCAACGACAAAGCCAGAACAAGCACATATTTTTTCATATTATTACAGCATTGAAAAAATTAACATAAAAATTCCTTGGCCTTGGGGGATATCCAGGCAGTACCGCGATAATTAAAAATTACTGCCGCAATATTATGCTCCTTCACATACAGCATACCACTCTCTCTTCCCATTAGGAAGATGGTTTTTGCCCACACGTCCGCCTCCACCACCGAGTCAGCAATGACAGAAACAGACTTAACATCAAACAAGAATTGCTGCGGATTTTTTGGATTAACAATGTGATGCATTCTTTTTCCTTCAATTTCCCAACGCCTCCTTTTAATCCCTGACGTTGCAATCGCTTTTTCACTCAGAGAAAACATTAATTTATTCTCATCAATTCCCTCTATGGAAACTGTCCATTTCTTGTTATTTTCATCCACCCCTTGAGCAAACATATCACCCCCCGAATCAACCAAGAAGTTTTCCCATTTTTGCTCCACTAAAGTTTCTACAATCTTGTCCGTAATATATCCCTTTGCAATTCCAGAAAAATCCATTTTCACCCCAAAAAAGACCTTATTGCCGTCCACTTTCAAATCTTCTGCTAAATTACGATCAAAAAAAAGAAATTTTTCGTTATCATCTCCGTCAAATTTACGATTTCCTCTCTTAAAATCATCAGCGTAACCTATTTTTTCAAGAACATTCAAGATCCTTGGATCAAAAAAAGCATTGGTTTCTTTATTAAATTTCAATGCGATTGTGGCAACCTCGCACATATGAAATGATGCCGTGTTAAATTCACCAACGGAAAGATTCAATTTTGACAATTCACTTTCGCAGTCAAAACGACTAAATATATTTGAGAATTCAACATACATCTTTTTTATCCCTTGAATACTTTTCTCGGCGGTTTTTTTTTGTTCATCATCAACTACGATTATCCTGATATCAATATCAGTTCCTAGTTTCTCAAATTGGCTATGCACAACAAGCGGAAATCTATTATCATTTTCGCTATTATTTTTCATATTCAAATGTATCAACAATTCCATTTAAATCATCATCCCTTACGATATATATTTCCGCAATATCAGGATACTGATCCTCATCATCAGGAATTCCGTCACGATCACGATCTGACAATAAGATTGTTTGAATCTGATTTTCTGTAACTATTTTTGCAGGCTCCACCACGAACGTTTCTTTGACTGTTGTGGTTTTTTTAGATGATGATTCCTCACTATTCTCATCAACTTCCTCGACATCTTTCCTATCCACATCATCTTCATCTTTATCTTCCTCTTCATCATATTCCTCATCATCATCGGCATTCGCAAAATGAAAAATTGACAAGCCTCCACCAAAAATCAAAGAAGTTATTGCAAATAAAACTACCAATTTTTTCTTAAACATAATATTGTATACTTTTAAGCATTTTAAGCCTTATGATGCCTTTGTTGTTGTTTTTGCAGGAGTTGATTTGGTGGAAGTAGAAGAGGATGAACCTTTTGAAGGCTGCTCAACAGTAACTGTTTTTGTTACTGCAGGAATCGTCCTTGTTACTGGCACGACCTGCTCCTTTTGAATCGTGTCGGCATTATTAGCAATACTTCCAATTTTTAACTCACCATCAGCTTTAATGCGCTGCTGGGCATCGAGAGCATAATCAGCTGCCTCTTTATAATTTTGAGCAGCTTCCTGCAAAGCAATAGTATCTGCTTTTTCAGTGTTTTTTTGCCTCATAAAAAGAACGCCAACCGCAATAAGCATCACATTTAGCATAAAAAACATTATTTTTCCGCTATTTTCTTTTATTTTTTTCAATAACATCTATTCTTTGTTAAATAAAATTTGGTTCCTATCGCGCAAAAAGAACCAACTTATTTTTGAATTATTTATTATCATCAAACAGTAATACGCGGCAATCTTTATGTTTTTTCACTATACAAAAAAAATGCCCCAACAAAGGCATTTTTCAATTATTCTTTCTGACACCGCACACATCGAAACTTTTTTCAATATTTGTTTTTATTTTATCCAAATCCAGGGTCTTCCCCTTGGTTATTTTTTTCATATTTGAATCAATAGTTCGCATTTCGCGATATTCTTGCAGATAATAAGCTTTTGCACCCTTGATCCATTTTGCAATTTTTTCAAAATCTTTTTCTTGGTGAATCCCTGGAACAACTGTCGTGCGGAATTCATATGCAATTCCACTATTCATTATCATTTTTACACTTAATTTTATGCGCTGGATATCAACAATTAATCCTACGGACTTGCTATAATTTTCGGGAGAACTTTTGATATCCATCGCAATAAAATCAACTAATTTTTCTTTGATAATTTTTCGCAGCACATCAGGACGCGTCCCATTTGAATCAAGTTTGACTTTGAAACCCATTTCTTTTATTTTTTTGATAAATGGAATTATATCTGGCTGTATTGTTGGTTCTCCGCCAGTAATACAAACTCCTTCTAATTTTCCCTTTCTCTTGGCGAGGTGATCAAAAAATTCTTCTTCTAAATTATTCAGAGCCGGAAACTGAGATTTAATAACTAATTCAGGATTATGGCAAAAAGGACAACGAAAACTACAACCAACAGTGAAAACTGTTGTTGCAATTGTTCCAGGAAAATCTATTAAAGTGAGTTTTTGATAACCACCGATTCTCATTATTTTATGTTTTTATTGCTAAACTTATTTTATCTTAACTTTAAATTTCCTTTTTAAATAAAACTGCTCAAATTTCCAAATCCCAATTTCCAATTTCCAATAAAATCCCAATGATTTAATTTCTAATATTTCAAACATTAGTTCATTCTGACTTGATTCGAAATTCAAAATTTGAAATTCAAAATTATTAATCAATAGGATTTTTTTAGGCGATACTTTCAACAAGAAAATACCGCCCAAAATCATTCAGTCTAATCTCCTATCTAGCAGGAAGCGCAAGCGCTGTCAGTCACAACATATTCATTGCGATCTGCAAATTCTGCTTGTTTTCCTTTGTTCCATTGTGTCACTGGGCGGATGTATCCAACCACGCGAGAATAAACCTCTGTTTGTTGAAAGTTTCGAAGAACACTGTCTTTCTGATGACAAGCTTTGCACTTAGTATAGACCTCACTACCAACCTTGTACGGCATATATTCCTCATTGTTTTCGATTGATTTGCCACAATCATGGCATGTATATTTTTCCATATTTTTATTTTTTATTTTTTAATATATATAATCATCTCAATCAAGAACGTCTTCTTAATTAAAATGTTGTTTTAAACTCTTTTCCACATTTCTTTTTCCCGCAAAAAGAAACCTTTCTTGTTATCATTCCCGTGAAAACGGGAATCCAGGACTGAGCCGAACTTGTGCACAAACCTGGATCCCGGATCTGCTGTCCGGGACGACATGATTACATGTCGATTTCTTAACACTCATCACTTGTTTTTCACCGGAGTTTATGACCCCTAAGGTTATACTTCATATGGTGCAAAGGGATGCGGGATGCGGAATGCAGAATTCAAAATGCCAATACATTCTCACGACGCTAATCTTTACTTCTTCTTCCCTATTTTTTCAAGCTTCTTGGCAGGAACTGTTCCGCAATTTCCGTTTGTATATTCTTTGCGATCACCGAATTCTGCTTGTTTTCCTTTGTTCCATTGTTCTACTGGACGAATATATCCTACTACGCGAGAATATACTTCTGTTTTCTGCTCAATCACACATTTTGGACAAATAGGCTGTTCACCTGGGATATATCCGTGTACGGGACAAATACTAAATGTTGGTGTAAGCGTGAAATATGGAAGTGCATAATTTTCAGCAATTTTTCTTACCAAATTCTTTACCATTTCAATATCCCAAATACGTTCACCCAAGAAGCCATGCAAAACTGTCCCACCCGTATATTTCGTTTGCAATTTCTCTTGCAAATCAAGAGCTTCAAAAAGATCTTCAGTGAATTGCACAGGCAATTGAGATGAATTTGTGTAATATGGCTCAGCTCCATTTGTTCGAACAGCCAAATCATTTGCAAAAATAATATCTGGATATTTATCTCTGTCCTTGCGGGCCAATCGGTATGATGTTCCTTCTGCAGGAGTAGCTTCCAAGTTATACATACTGCCAGTTTCCTCTTGAAATTTGAGCATTTTTTCTCTCATATGAGACAAAATTTCTTCTGCTAAAGCCTGCCCTTCTTTGGTTGTAATATCCTTACCAATCAAATTAACCAAGGCTTCATTTAATCCAACCAAGCCTATAGTCGAGAAATGATTGGACCAATATGATCCCTGGCGCATCTTGATCGCATCTAGATAAAATTTTGTGTATGGATACAATCCCTTTTCAGTTAGACTCTCAACAAGCTTACGCTTAGTTTCCAAACTTTCTTTTGCAATATCCATCAAAGAATCAAGTTGTTTGAAAAATTCTTTTTTATTTTTAGCAACATAACCAATTCGCGGCATATTGATTGTCACCACACCAACACTACCCGTAAGTGGATTTGCTCCAAACAGTCCACCTCCACGCTTACGCAATTCTCGATTATCAAGACGAAGTCGACAACACATTGAACGAGCATCATCAGGATCCATATCTGAATTTACAAAGTTTGCAAAATATGGAATGCCGTATTTAGCTGTCATTTCCCAAACCGCATCAAAACGCTTATCACTCCAATCAAAATCTTTGGCAATATTATAAGTTGGAATTGGGAAAGTGAAAATTCTTCCGCTTGCATCACCTTCCGTCATTACCTCAGCAAAAGCACGATTAATCATATTCATTTCATCCTGAAATTCACCATAAGTTTCTTTTTGTGGCACACCTCCCAAAATTACCGCCTCTTTTGCCAACATACTTGGAGCCGTCATATCCATTGTAATGTTGGAAAATGGAGTTTGAAATCCAACACGAGTAGAAACATTCATATTAAAAACGAAAGACTGAATTTCTTGTTTCACCTGCGCATAAGTCAATTTATCATAGCGCACAAACGGAGCAAGCAAAGTGTCAAAATTTGAAAAAGCTTGCGCTCCAGCAACTTCTCCTTGAAGCGTATAAATAAAGTTAACCATTTGCCCCAAGATTGAACCTAGATGTTTCGCAGGTTTGCAGGCAACTTTCCCTGGAACACCAGTAAATCCTCTTCGAAGCAAATCTTGCAAATCCCAACCGCAACAATATGCTGCCACCAATTGCAAATCATGAATATGAAAATCCCCGCTTTCATTAGCTTCACGAATTTCCTTAGAATAAACACGATTCATCCAGTACTTACTACTCACGATTGAAGCAATGTAATTATTAAGTCCCTGCAGAGAATATGCCATATTGGCATTTTCTTTCACTTGCCAATCTATTTCTTGAATATACTTATCTACCAAACTTACTGCTTCATCCAGGGAATGTTCTGTTTCACGAATTTTTCGATGCTGTTCACGATAAAGAATATATGCCTTAGCAGTTTCATCAAAATCCAAAATCATCAACACACGCTCAACCAAATCTTGCAGTTGTTCAATTGCTGGGATCTCTCCTTTTTTAAAATTTTTATTGAGAAGCTGCACAACTTTATCCGCAACTCTTTTTGCATCAGATTTATTTCCTTCTCCCGTTACTAAGAATGCCCTCTCAACTGCTATTGCGATTTTCTTTTGATCAAACGGTACGACTCTCCCTGAACGCTTTACGATTTTTTTCACAAGATTTTTCGGTTTAACTTTCTTGGCGGCTTTTTGCGACACTATCTTTTTTATTGTCACAACCTTTTTCCCCTTAACTTTCTTTTTTTGATTTTTCATATTGTTTTCTCCCCCGAGAGTTAAATTATAATTTATTTAATATTTTTTAACTTTGGCATAGTCTGGGAATATATGACTAGTCTCTCAGCCAGAGGCTGATCAGCCTTCGGCTGACATCTTTTCCACTTCCTTGCGAAAACTGTCAGCTGTTTTGAATGATTTATACACACTTGCAAATCGCAGATACCCAACATCATCCATCTCTTTCAACTTTTCCAAAATCATTCGACCTATCTCTTTGCTTGAAATCTCATTTGACTCCCTGGCTTGAATCTCATATTCGATATCCCCAATCGCCTTGCCAATTTTTTCTTCACTGACTGGACGCTTCTCCAGGGCTTTATGAAAACCTATCTCTATTTTTTTACGATTATATTCCTGCCTGCTACCATCACGTTTGACAACTGTAAGGCGCATAATTTCCATTTCTTCATAGGTGCTAAAACGCGCTTGGCACTTTTCACATTCCCTACGCCTGCGAATTGCTTTTTCATCATTAGTATCGCGTGAGTCTACAACTTTTGTATCGCCGTGCCCACAAAAAGGACAAATCATAATTAATAATAAATTTTCAATTTTCAATTTTCAATTTTCAATTAAATCACAATTTATCAATGATTCAATTTGAATTCAAAAATTCTAAATTCAAAATTCCATACTTAATGCTTAGCTTTTTATATTTATTTTAAAATCCACTACTTTATAAAACTTACAAAGCTACAAACTTTATAACTTTTACCCACTTGACAAGAAATATTTTTCACTCTTTTAAAACTTGACTATTTTGTATTTTTATGCGTTTTTACACTATATGTTGTGTACCGTTAGTCCATTATACCACAAGTCAAATATCTGCCAAGCATCCCTATTTGAGCCATTTTTGGGAGTTATCCACACAAAAAATCCACGAATTATTATTTGTTAGTTACCAGAATCAGTCACTAACGTTCCAACATAAACCAAAAAACAGAGTCTCCCCTGCTTCTTGGTGCTTGTTATCTTGTATCTTGTGTGACTTTATAACTTTACAAACTTAATCACGGTGCCACTTCCCTCCAACCATTGATCGTGAGCGGACAAG
>Ga0076173_116_pt1 | contig 18877 bp, 17 predicted proteins | sample RifGroD2_FD_67770 | JGI IMG/M metagenome (GOLD analysis project Ga0076173, IMG submission 67770) | Parcubacteria bacterium GW2011_GWD2_38_11
AGTTTGCACTTATATCTTCGCCACACTTTTTACGATACAGCAGCGGTGATCGACTTGCATATTTTGAAAAGTACAACCTGTCGAAACTAAACAACCCCCCGCCCGCATCGCTACGCGAGCAAGCTCACTTGCGAAGCGTTGCGGGCGGGCCAGCATAACAACGTCGCAATACGGATGGGTGAATGTCTAATTTGAAATATCACTTAATCTATTTTTTAAATATCTACGTCCAAAGCCAGTTTTTAAGGAGTGTTCTCGTTCAATCGCATCCATTAATATATTGCATGCTTCATAATATACTAAAATAAACGGTCGACGAAGTTTTGTTGATTTTGTTTTGCCTGCATTGTGTTCGGTTATCCTACGCTTTAAATCTGCTGTATGCCCAACATACAATTTATTATCTACACAACTTTTTAGGACATAAACATAAAACATCGCTATTGATTTTTCATGGTACGTTGAATGGTCCTCTCGTCTTCTTTCTTTGCTATATCAGAACGCTTGTCGTGAGCCTTTTTTCCGCGCGCTACGGCGAATTCCAACTTAACCAGGCGTCTCTTAGTATACACACGAAGAGGTACTAATGTCAAGCCTTTTACGTGCAGTTTTCCAATCAGAGACTTGATTTCCGACTTTTTGACCAATAGCTTGCGAGAACGTGTCGGATCGTAGGCTATTTTGAAATTAGCATATGGATAATGTGAGATAGTGGCGTTAGTAAGGTATAATTCAGAATCGTGAATCGTGACAAAACTGCCTTTGAGGCTTATGTGCCCCATTTTTGTGGATTTTGTTTCCGCCCCGGACAACACTAAACCAGCCTCAAATTTATCAAGAAGCTCGTAGTCAAAATGGGCTCTTTTGTTGGTTGCTAATGTTGGCATATATATATAATGCCTCAGAATGGAACAAAAATCAACACGCTGTGTCCCGTAAAACTTCTCAATTGTTGAGTTATGTGTTAAAATTTTAAAAGAAAAAAATAATCCAATTTAAATAATATACCCTTTTATAATTTAATCGGGCTCGACTATTAGCCACTGGGTCTAGATGGTTGGGGCAACAAAATATGGAGCAGGATATAAAAACAATACTGATAGCCGAAGATGAAGATGATCTTCGTGAAATGTACACGAGGGCTCTTTCAAATGGTGGTTTTGAGGTTTTGCAAGCAGTCAATGGCGCAGAGGCTTTGGAGTGGCTTGAAAAAAAATATAACGAAATCAATTTTATTCTTCTTGATATTGTGATGCCTGGGATGGATGGTTTTGAAGCGTTGGGAAAAATAAAAAAAGACGAGCGATTTGGCAAAATTCCAGTACTTGTTTCTACAAATCTTGATAATGATGAAGACAAACAGCAAGCACTAGAGTTGGGCGCCAAAGAATATTTTGTAAAATCCCAGCACACCCCAATGGAACTTGTGGAAAAAGTTAATTCTATTTTTGCCCAAGAAGCTCGCGCAACTAATCGTAGAATGGTATAAATTTATTTGTTTCAAATGTTTTTTGCCTAAAAGATGCCCAGGGCATCTTTTTTGATTGTATGAACAAAATTCCCATCCCAATTGACCAAAAGTCTAAAAGGGCGTAGAGTAGAGTATGCATAATAACTATATTTTATGATTAAAAAAGGCCAAAAAACCTGTCTGCCGACCAGGCAGATTGAATTGCTTGCGCCGGCGGGCTTGTCCGCCAAAGCCCATAATTAATAGAAAATTTCAATAAGGGATGAAAATTACAAATAAATCTAAAAATAATATTGAACTCTTGGCGCCGGCGGGAAGTCCGGAAAAGCTTAAATATGCCATCAAATATGGGGCAGATGCTGTTTATTGTGGGGTTCCAGATGTTTCAATGCGCGCCAGGGTCAACACTTTTACAGAAAAGGATCTTTTGGAGGCGGCAAAATTTGTGCATAGTGAAGGCAAAAAAATATTCGTTACTCTTAATATTTATGCGCATAATTATCATCTTTCAAAAATAGAAGCGCATTTAAAATTTTTAAAAAAAGTTAATGTCGATGCTGTTATTGTGGCTGATCCAGGGGTGATTATGTTGATAAAAAAACATTTGCCAAAAGTTGCCATCCATCTTAGCACTCAAGCCAACACGACAAACTGGCAAGCAGCAAAATTTTGGTACGACTTGGGCGTGACAAGAATCGTTTTGGCCAGGGAAGTTACGCTTGAGGATATCGCTGAGATAAAAAAACATATTCCAAAATTGGAGCTGGAATATTTTGTACACGGTGCAATGTGTATGAGTTATTCCGGACGTTGCATTTTAAGTAAATGGATGAGCGGGAAAAGCGCTAATCTTGGAGATTGCACACAACCATGCAGATGGGCGTATCGCCCAACTTGCAACACACAACTTACAACTAACAACAATAAAGCACAAAAAATGAGAAAGGCGTTGTCAGTTGATAGTTGTGAGTCGTCAGTTTTTAAAACAATGGAGGTTGTGGAGGTTCAGAGTGGGAGACCGGTTTTGTTGGAAGAGGATTCCCACGGAACATATTTTTTTAATAGCAAGGATTTGAATCTGCTTTCGCATTTGCAAGAGCTCAGAAATGCAGGCGTGACATCGTTTAAAATAGAGGGGCGCAATAAGAGCGTGTTTTATGTGGCCAACGTTTGTAGGGCCTATAGGAGCGTTTTGGATGCAATCGAGACCAAAAAAACAGCTTCAGAGGCTAGAAAAATTCAAAAATGGGCAGCGAAAGAATTAGATAAATTGGCAAATCGTGGCTATACTAAGGGGTTTTTGCTTGGAAACGAGCCAGAGCATAATTTTTTGGGTCAGCAAGGCACTGGTGAATTTCAGTTTGTGGGGGAAATTTTAGAAGTTGACGGTAGCGAATTGACTGCAAAAATTCATAACGTTGTGAAGCCTGGTGACAAGCTTGAAGTTGTAGATAAGGAAAAAAATATTGCTATTAAAATTTTGGCAATTTACAATCAAGATAGAGAAGAAGTTTCCTCAGCGCACGGCGGACACAGCAAACATTACTATTTGAAGATTAATAAAAATAATATTGAACCTTTAAGTTTGATGAGGAAAATTTTTTAAATAATAAATTTTAATTGAAAATTTAAAAATCAAAATGGAAAATGACAGTGCAAAATGAAAAATTTTTAAATCCCAAATGGATTTTAAGATTTTAAATTGTCATTTTGATTTTTGAGATTTACATTTTACATTATTCAATATGAACATTCAAGAAATTTACAAGCTGGCAATCGAAATGGGAATTAAAACTGATTTCCGCAGCAAGGAAAAAATTCAAAAACTTTTGAAACGCGAGAATGAGAAATACGCGCAGCTTTCCAAAGCAAAAAAAGAAATTTTTGATAAGGAAAAATTAACCAATCCATATTCTGATTCAAAAATTCATTTTGCTGGTGGAAGCAAGAATATAAAAAAAGTGATGGCTGGAATTGATATTGATACTAGTGAACTTATGATGGCGCGATACCTTTCTAATCATAATCCGAAAGGTCAAATTGATTTAGTAATCGGACATCATCCAGAAGGAAAGGCTTTGGCTGATTTGTCAGATGTGATGCATCTTCAGGCGGATGTGCTTAGTCAATATGGGGTGCCGATTAACATTGCTGAAGGATTGATGAAAGTTAGAATTGGTGAAGTTAGTCGTGGCGTGAGCGCATCGAATCATTTCAAAGAAGTTGATGCTGCGCGTTTGTTGGAAATGAATTTTATGAATGTGCACACACCGGCAGATAATTTGGTGGCCAGATTTGTTGAGGCTAAAATAAACAAAGATAAACCTGAAACAGTGGGCGACGTTTTGAAATCCCTCTTGGAAATTCCAGAATATAAAGAGGGTGCAATTCGCGGCGCTGGTCCACGCTTGTTTGTTGGCTCAGAAGAAAACAGTGTTGGCAAAATTGCTTTTTCGGAAATTACTGGAGGAACTTCTGGCAACAAAGATATTTATGCAAAAATGGCACAGGCCGGAGTTGGAACAATTGTTGGAATGCATATGGGTGAAGAACATCGCAAAGAAGCAGAGGCTGCTCATATTAACGTGGTAATCGCTGGTCATATCTCTTCCGACTCAATCGGGATGAATTTATTTTTGGATGAATTGGAAAAGAAAGGAATTGAAATCGTGCCGTGCAGTGGATTGATTAGAGTGAGCCGTGTAAAGAAAGGAAGGGTATAAAATTTATTATTCGCTGCAGTTATTAAAACCGATAATTTCGAAGTATGAATTTCGAATTTCGAATCAAATCTGAATGACATAATGTTTCAAATATTTTTGCTCCAAGCTTATCCCTTGGGGAAAAAATTCAATCATTGGAAATTCATTCAAAATTCAAAATTGGAAATTCAAAATTAATTGTATATGATTTATAAAAAAACAACTTTAAGAAACGGGCTTAGGATTTTGACGATTCCAATGAATGGAACTCAGACTGCAACTGTGATGTTGATGGTGGGAGTGGGTTCACGCTATGAAACTGAAAAACAAGCAGGGCTTTCACATTTTATTGAACATATGCTTTTCAAGGGAACGCCCAAGCGTCCAACCGCACAATTAATTTCTGAAGAACTTGATGCAATTGGTGGAGAATTCAATGCGTTCACTGCTAAGGACAAAACTGCGTATTATGCCAAGGTTGATTCTCGACATATTGAAAAAGCTCTCGACGTCGTTTCGGATATTTTCTTGAATTCAAAACTTGAGCAAGCTGAAATTGATCGCGAGCGTGGTCCAATTTTGCAGGAACTTAGTATGTATGAAGATGAGCCGCGCCGAAGCGTTGGGGATGAATTTGAAAAAATGCTATATCCTGACCAATCAATGGGTCGCGGAATTGTGGGATACAAAAAAACAATCTCTGATTTCAAAAGAAAAGATTTTGTTTCGTATATGAAAAAATATTACAATGCTAGCCAAACCGTGGTTTGCGTGGCCGGAAAATTCGATGAAAAGAAAATTGTTTCGCAGATAAAATCGCATTTTTCAGATTTTCAAGTTGGGGAAAAGGTAGCAATGAAAAAAGTTGTGGAAAAACAATCGTCTCCAAAGGTGCATATTAAATTCAAAAAAACCGATCAGACACATTTGATTATCGGTACGCGAGCCTATCATCAAAATCACAAAGACCGCTATGTATTGGCGCTTCTTTCGATTATTCTTGGTGGTAATATGAGTAGTCGTTTGTTTATCAAAATTCGCGAACGACAGGGGTTGGCATATTTTGTGCATACTAGTGTCGACACCTATGAAGATTGTGGATATATTGCAACTCAAGCTGGCATCGATCATAAAAAAGTTGAGCAAACAATTACGGCCATCTTAGAAGAGTACAAAAGAATATCTCTTGAAAAAATTGATGCAAAAGAATTGCAAAAAGCTAAGGATTATGTGAAAGGGCGAGCAGTGATGGGCTTTGAAGCATCGGACGATGTTGCAATGTTTTTTATTGATCAGGAAATGCACAAGGAAAAAATTCTGTCGCCAAAAGAAGTTTTTGCAAAAGTTGACGCTGTCACGCTCGAAGATATTTTGCGTGTGAGCAAGGATGTTTTTCAAAGCAGTAAATTAAATCTAGCAATAGTTGGACCTCATAAAAACAACAAGAAGATTGAGGAAATGTTGAATTTATAAATAGTCTATGTCTGATAAATTAAATAAAAATATTTTAGCGACAGTTATTTATTACGACGGGTTTAATTATCCGTTGACTGCTTTTGAAATATGGAAATATTTAATCAGGACAGATTATTATGCACCAAAAAATGATAAAGCCGGCACTTCTTTGTCTGAAATTTTTGAACATCTTCAAGATAAAAGTTTGAATAAATATGTCGAACATTTAAACGGCTTTTATTTTTTAAAAGGTAGAAAGGAGATAGTCGTAGCTAGAATTGCAAATAATAAAATTTCAACCGGGAAAATAAAAAAATTGCAAAGAATTGCTTGGTGGCTTAGATTCTTACCGTTTGTAAGAATGATTGGAATTACAGGCGCGCTTGCAATGAAAAATGCTAGAGCTTCAAGCGATTGGGACTTGTTGGTCGCACTTAAATATGGGAAAATTTGGACTGGAAGAACAATTGTGACAGGCGCGCTGCATTTTTTTAAAAAAAGACGTCACGGCAAAAAAGTTTCTGATAGAGTATGTCTAAATTTTTTCGTGACGGATCAGTCATTGGAAGTTATTACCAAAGATTTATTTTCAGCTAATGAATATATGTTTTTCTTTCCACTTTATGGCTCCGACGTTTATACAAAATTTCAAATAAAGAATAAATGGATTAGAAATATGAAACCGAATTATGCTTTAGGGGATATTATGCCGCCTAAAACTTTGTCGGATTCTTTTTTTTCAAAACAGCTTAGAAAAATAGGGGAGTTTATTTTTGCGCCAAATTGGATCGAGAATATTCTTAAGAAAGTTGAAAAAAAGCGCATTATGAATAATCCCAAAACACATCAAGAAGGCAGTATGGTATATGCCAATGACGACGCCTTGGTTTTTTTGCCAAATCCTCACGGACCAGCTGTTTTTGAAAAATTCAAAGAAAAAGTTGAGCAATTAAATGGTTAAATTATACACATTCCGTCGACCGACGGAAAGTGTATAATATAAAAAAAGAAGAATATATGTAAAATAAAAAATAATTATGAAAAAGAAAGTAGAAAATGAAAAGAAAATAAAAAAAGAGAATTTCAAAAAGGCGATTGCAAAAAGTGTTTTGAAAAACAGTTTGACGGCGACGGCTTGGGTATTCAGCACTGTTTTTGAATTGGGGGAGATAACTATTAATTCGTTTCTTAGTCCATCTTTATATGCCGACTTGCCAAGTGGAAATCCGTTTGCAGTTAGTGGTACTGTTGCTAATAAAAGAAAATCAAAATTTAAAGAAATTACAATAAGGCAAAGCATTCGCAGACTTCAAAAGCAAGGTTTTGTAGAGAAAAAAGGCTTAAAATTTGTTTTAACCATTAAAGGACAGGAACTTGCAAGATATATCATAGGAAGAAAAAATGTTCAAATGAGAAAGTGGGATAGGAAATACAGGGTGGTTATTTTTGATATTCCAGAAAATAAAAGAAAAATTCGTAATTGGTTGCGCGAAGAACTATATCTGTTGGATTATAAAAAGTTGCAAGAAAGTGTGCTTATTGGAAAATATGCTCTGCCGGATGATTTAATCGAGGAGATAAAAAAGTATAAAATTGGAAATTATGTGAATTACTTGCTTGTGGATAAGGTGTACAAAAATATTGTTTAATTATACACATTCCGTCGGTCGACAGAATGTGTATAATATTTGCTTTTGTTTGAGTGGAGGAAAAAAGTATTTTTTATAGTTTAAAAGACAAAAAATGGCTTTAATGAGGTTAAAAACATCAAAACAGCTTGACTCCAGGGGTGCTTTTTGATAGATTTAAGATTGTAAGAGGAGCATAATCATTCAAAAAATATAGATGAAATTAATTACTATTATTCAGCTTGTCGTGGCAATCTTGCTTACTGTTTCAATTTTGCTTCAAAATAGAGGCAGTGGACTTTCCAGTGCTTTTGGGGGAGACTTCGGAGGTTATTACACAAAAAGAGGAATGGAAAAATTTCTTTTTTACCTTTCAATGGCGCTGGGCGCAATCTTTATTGTCCTTGCAATCGCAACCATTGTGATTGCAAATCGCTAAATACGAACTATAGGTGTCCTTTGTAGCGCTTAATTTTTGTTTGCCTGCTTCCTTTTTGAGCACGTTTTTGGCCCAAGACTATGGCCAAAAACTCAAGAATTGCTGTCGCAATAATTGGCCAAAAAGAAAACAGGCAAACAAAAATTCCAAAGCTATTTTTGCCAGCTGACGTAGTTAGCTAGTGGCCAAAAAGAAAAAAGTTTCACATTGCGAATTTAAATGCAAATATAACAATTCATATTCAAACTTATTAGTAACTATTCGAACGATAAAATCAAATATCTTTTGCCGAAAAATTGGAAGACAATTGGCAAGATGCTTACATTCAAGGAAAAAGTTATTGTAACAATTTTACTTTTGGCTATCGCAACTTCTTTTGTTGTATGGGCTGGTTCATTTTATTTTAATTTTACCAAAGCAGTTCCTAAGAACGGAGGAGCTTATATTGAGGGAATTGTTGGTCAGCCACTGTACATCAACCCACTCTTGTCACAAACAAGTGAGGCAGATTTGGATTTGGTGCAGTTGGTTTTCAGCGGGCTTTTCAAATATGACAAGAATGGAAAAGTTGTTGCTGATTTGGCTGAAGGTTATTCTGTTTCTGATGATCAGCGCGAATATACAATTTCCTTGAAAAAAGGAGTACTTTGGCATGATGGAATCGCACTGGACGCCAATGATGTTTTCTTTACTTTTAATATTTTGCAGGACCCTTCATATAAAAGTCCGCTGCGACAAAGTTTGCAGGGAGTTGATGTTAGTCTGATTGATGATTACACGATAAAATTTTCACTTAAGAATCCTTACATTGGATTTTTGGAAAACCTTACGGTTGGACTTTTGCCGAAACACATTTGGGAAAATATCGCTCCAGAAAAATTTGCGCTAGCTGAAAATAATTTGCATCCAGTTGGCAGTGGGCCATACGCCTTTTCGATTTTTCAAAAAGATTCAGGTGGAAATATTTTGACTTTACAGCTTGTTGCCAACAAGACTTATTATGATAAAGTCGGATATATTTCGAAAATTACTTTCAATTTTTATCCTGATGACGAACAACTTATTGCCGCTTATAACAAAAAAGAAGTTATGGGGATGGGCAGCATTCCACCCGACAGTATAAAAGATATTAAAAACGCCAAAAGCACAAACATTCATAAGTTGGTCATCCCGCGCTATTTTTCAGTGTTTTTTAATCAGACAAAAAATGTAGCCTTGGCTGATGACAACGTGCGTAGTGCGCTTACGCTTAGTGTAAACAGGCAAGAAATCATTGATAAGATCCTTTATGGGAAAGGTATTGCGCTTTCATCTCCATTTTTTCCACAAATGCAGGGTTATAAAAATGATAGCAACGCAAATATCGATATTGAGCGCGCCAATAAAATTTTGGATGATGCAGGGTGGGTGTTGGACGCAAGTGAAAATGTGCGCAAAAAAGATTCGCAGACTTTAGCTTTTGAATTGGTAACAACTGATTGGCCTGAGTTAAATCAATCTGCAGAATTGCTCAAAGAGCAGTGGGCAAAAATTGGAGCCAAAGTTACAGTGAAAGTTTTGACAGTTTCTGATTTGCAGCAAAATTATATTCGTACTCGAGAATATGACAGTATTTTGTTTGGTCAGGCGGTTAGTTTTAATCCTGATTTGTATTCCTTCTGGCATTCTTCGCAAAAACATGATCCAGGACTGAACCTTTCTCTTTTTGATAACAAGGATGCTGATGCCTTGCTTGAGGATTTGAGACAACAGACTGATCAGAATAAGCGTATTGAAAATTATCAAAAATTCCAGGATATTTTAGCCAAGGAAACTCCGGCAGTTTTTCTTTATTCCAGATATTATCTTTATCCTGTAAGCACTGGTGTGCAGGGAATGGATGTGGAAAATATCAATAATCCAGCCCAGCGATTTGTTGATGTCAACAGTTGGTATGTCAAAACAAAACGAGTTTTAAAATAGCTAATAACAATTAACCATCAACTAACAATCGACGACAATATTTCTGTTGTAAGTTGCGAGTTGTAAGTTGACAGTTAATCTTATGAATATTGATTTTACAAATGTTCCAAAGCATTATGCAGCGAGAACGCAAGAAAAAATGCAAGATGTCTTGATGGATCCCAGTGGAGTTGGACCCGCAATTCATTATTATATGATTCGCGGCGGTGTTGACCAAAAAAATACAACAGTTTGGGAGCCTGGAACAATTTCTGGGGAATATATAAAAACATACGGTCATTATCACGTTGGAGAATTAAGCGAGGATTATTTTGTTGCTTATGGTGAAGGCGTGGCGCTCCTGCAAAAATTGGTTGAAAATGAAAATGGCGAAATGATTGCAGATCAAGTTGCTGATTTTAAAGCTGTGGTTGTGAAGACCGGGGACAAAGTTTTTATGCCTGAAAAATTTGGACATCTTTTGGCTAACACTGGAAAAACATATTTGGTTACTATTGATGATAGTCCTGTTGATTTTGAAGATCGCGATCCATCGAGTTTTCCTGGGCATGCTGATTATGAGCTGGTGAAAAAAATGAGAGGCTTTGCTTATTATGTTGTTGAAAACAATGGGGAAGTCGCGCTCAAAAAAAATCCTTTGTATAAAACTATTGAAAAAGAAGAACTGGGTGGTTTGCCGGTAATTGAATAATGCTTTTGAAAATATTGCTTTAAAAATCCACGAGCACTTTTTGCCTGCCTGTTTTGTTTTTCACCGCGCTCTTAGCCCAAATTCATGGCTAAGAGCTCTTGATTACTGTCGTAATCAACGGCCTCAAAACAAAACAGGCAGGCAAAAACATTAATAATAAATCAAGCAGTGGGCATTCTTCTAGCTTGACATTTTTGTAAAAAAGGAGTATAATAATATATTGTAGTTCATTTTATGAAAAGGGGTAAAAATCCCCAAACAAAGCCCAGGAGGATGAAATGAAAAAAATTATCGTGTTGACAGCGGCCTTGCTTCTTGTGTCTTTTGCTGCCAAAGTGTGGGCGGTGAATTGGGAAATTGTTTCCATTGTGCCTGCTCCTGACAAAAAGGAGTGGAATATGACCTTGGTGAATCCTCGTTCAGTTAGCAGTGTGCAGAGTGTGATCTTAAGTAAAGCAGAGCTACAGGAAATAAAAGATTATTTCAGCGCAAGTATAGCTGAGATGATTGGATATCAATTTATTCCTGATCCAAAGCATACTGGAATTGTGAAGGCGATAACTGAAATTGAAGAAGGAGCCTTGGCAAAAACCGAGTTCAGGTAATTTTCTTTTCGAGAGTTGTGTGCAAGCCGCATTCCTAGAGTGCGGCTTTTTTAATCAGTAGACATATCTTGAGCGTTTAGTATAATTATATGAGGGTTAGCCAAACTGCCTGCTAATAGGCAGGAAAGAAAAAATCTCACATTGCGAATTTAGGTGTGTAAATAATAAACATAATATTATGAAAAATAATAAAAAAGAGAAAGCCGTGCCTACAGGCAGGCAGGTTGTGGTGGCTGTTAGTGGAGGATTTGATCCAATTCATATTGGGCATGTTCGCATGTTTGAGGAAGCAAAAAAATTGGGCACTCACTTGTTGGTGATTATAAATAATGACAACTGGCTGCGAGCGAAAAAACAAAATATCTTTATGTCTGATAAAGAGCGTAAAGAAGTTATTGAGTCATTGAAACCAGTTGATATGGTTGTTTTGACGGGGCACAAAAAAAATCCTGCTGATATGAGTGTTTGCGCAGAACTTGCTAAATACAGGCCGGACATTTTTGCTAATGGTGGTGACAGAAAAAAAGGCAATATTCCGGAAGTGCCTGTTTGCGAGGAAATCGGATGCAAAATGGTTTTTGGTGTTGGTAAGGGTGGCAAGGTCCAATCCAGTTCTTGGCTTCTGGAAAAATATGTGAAAAAAGTTTCTGATAAATCAGAGGAGCGTCCCTGGGGAAAGTTCGAAGTTTTTATTGATGATAATAATCATAAAGTAAAAAAGCTTACCGTTTTTCCTGGTGCGAGCTTAAGTTTGCAGTCCCACAAACATCGCGCTGAACACTGGGTGGTAGTTAAAGGAATCGCGAATGTGGTAAACGGCAAAAAAACAACCGTACTTTATGAAAATGAAAGCACCTATATTTCAAAAGGAACAAAACATCAGCTGGCCAATTATGGAAAGAAAAATTTGGAAATAATTGAAGTACAGACGGGTGATTACTTGGGAGAAGACGACATTGTCCGCTACGAAGATATATATGGACGAAAGACGGGTGTTTCTGCGAAGGCTTAATTTTGCTTGAACCTGTCGCTCGCGAGCGACAGGTTGACATTTTGGCTTGATTGGTATATACTTACATTAATGTAATACTTCTTGAATTTTACTTTAGCTAAAGCCTTTTTTCTTCAATATAAAAAATACGCTTTTTAAGTTAATAGATTCAGACTCTCTTTTTTAGGGGTTTTTGTCTTTGCATAGAAATTGGCCGTGGTGGTGAAATTGGTATACACGCATGCTTCAGGTGCATGTGGGAGTGATTCCGTGCGAGTTCAAATCTCGCTCACGGCACAGAAAAATATAATAAGAAATTAACAACTTTTAATTTAAGTAAGGTTATCAACTTTTAAATTGTAATATAAACGATAATACTTACTTGTTTTAGTAGTAAAAAAATATGTTTAAAAAACAACAAGAGGCTAATAAGCCTACAAATGCGACATCGGCGCATACAAAAAAACCGATGAAAAGAACAAATAAGCCGATGGGTAAATCTCACAAAACCCAAGCGCCTCAGGGCAATGCGCCAAGTAAAAACTTGCGTATCACACCGATGGGCGGAAATGAAGAAGTGGGACGCAATATGACTATGTTTGAATATGATGGAGACATCATCATTTTGGATATGGGAATTCAATTCCCAGAAGAGGATATGCCAGGAATTGATTATATCATTCCTAATATAAGTTATCTGAAAGGAAAAGAAAAAAATGTCAGAGGTGTGATTTTGAGTCACGGACATTTGGATCATATTGGAGCCGCTCCAATTTTGCTCAAAGAACTTGGTTATCCGCCAATTGTTGGACGGGATTTGACCTTGGCACTCGTCAAGAAAAAAATGGAAGATTATGACACCAACTCTGCTCAGAATCTGAAAATAATCAGAGTTAATGCTATCACTGACAAAGTTAGACTTGGAAAATTTGAAATTGAATTTTTTGATGTTGAACACTCCGTGATGGATGCAGTTGGTGTGATTATCAAAACTCCAGATGGGACAGTAATTCATCCTGGAGACTGGACAATGGACAAAAATCCAACTGATCACAAAATGGTTACCTATGATCATCTTGCTAAATTGCCTTCACCAAAAATTTTGATGTTGGAAAGTTTGGGAGCAACTGACACTCGTCCTGCTCAAAAATCAGAAGTTGAGATGTATAAAAATCTTGATGATTTGGTGGGTGGAGCTAAAGGTATGGTTATTATTGGAACATTTTCTTCGCAGATAAAGCGTATTGGAAAAATAATCGAATATGCTGAATCTATCGGAAAAAAAGTGGCGCTCGATGGTTATAGTATGAAAATGAACATTGAAATTGCCAAGGAATTGGGATATATCAAAGCTCACAAGCAGACTTTGATAACAGTAAATGAAATTCAAAAACATCCGCGCAATAAGGTGGTTGTGATTTGTACGGGAGCTCAAGGTGAAGGAAATGCTGTGCTTTCAAGAATTGTTAATGATGAGCATCGTTTTATTCATATTATGCGGGATGATACTATCGTGTTTTCATCTTCGATTATTCCAGGAAATGAAAGAACGATTCAGCGACTTAAGGATGATTTGTATCGAAAATGTGACAATGTGATTCATTCAGACATTTTGGATGTGCATACTAGCGGTCATAGCAATGCGCGCGATATTCAAGATATTATTGGTCAAATTAAACCTGATTATTTCTTGCCAGTATATGCTAACCACTATTTTCTTAAAGAAGCTGCCAAGCTTGGTGAGAAAGTTGGAGTGCATAAAGACAATATTTTTGTGTTGGATAATGGTAATCAGCTTGAATTTGCTGGTGGAAAAGCAAAACTTCTTCCACAAAAAATTGATACCAGCTATGTGATGGTTGATGGTCTTGGAATTGGCGACATCGGCGAAATTGTTTTGCGAGACAGGCAACTGTTGGCCAAAGACGGGATGTTTATGATCGTGGTGGTGATTGATTCTAAGACTAAAAAAATTATTGGCACTCCACAAATAACATCGAGAGGATTCATTTTCGTTAAAGAGAATTTTGATCTCGTGAACGCGACCAAACGCGTGGTGGAGAAGGTGGTGAAGGAAAAAACTTCTCCGGATGTTTCAGTAAACTGGGATTATGTGAAAAACAACATTCGCGAATCAGTTGGCTCATTTTTGTTCACCAAAACCGAACGAAGACCAATGGTGCTTCCTGTTGTTATTGAGGTGTAAGATAGTTTATAAAGTTGAAAGTTCATAAGGTTCATAAAGCCTATAAGATAAAAACCCAGTCGTTTTGGCTGGGTTTTTCTTTGTGTTGTATGCTATATGGCTCCGAGTATTTTTGTTTTTTCTTTCCTGTTTCTTTTTGAGCACGTTCTTGACCCAAGACTATGGCCGGGAACTCAAGAATTGCTGTCGCAATAATTGGCCAAAAAGAAAACAAGAAAGCAAAAATTTCAAAGCTATCTTTTTATTACACGCTTTTGGATGAATGCTCATTCTGAATTAATTTAATCATTTTCACTTTGTCATTCCCGCGGAGGCGGGAATCCAGGTTCAAATGCGGGTCTGGATTCCCCCTCCAAAGGCGGGCAGGCTGTTTTCACGGGAATGACATGTATTATGGATTTATTTAATTTGGTAACAAAAATTTTTAAAATAGTTATCCACATCTTTGCGCATAAAGCCATTTTTTCACTCTTGGTGTATGGAAAAAAATATGGTAAAATAAGTTATAAGAAAGTAGTCAAATCAAAGAAATAATCAAAGAAAAAGTTACGCAAGGATTGTTGTTTTATGCAAAAAATAAAATTAATTATATTCAAGATAAAAGCGTGGTTTTATGATCATTTTCATTTGATTTTCAAATCCGCAGCGCATAATCATTTGCGCATTCAAAACGCGCTCAAAAATCCAGATGGCACTTTTCAATTGACTGTGAGATTTGGATCATACAGTGAACTGAAGAAATATCAAAAAAAAGTAAGAACCATTTCAGTTAGTCTTTCTAGCGCCGTGGCAATGATGGTTGTGGCTTTCGTTGTGGCGCCATATATTTTGAATCCAAACAAATCCAACGCGGCCAGTTTTCAGTGGACTCAAAACGATTGGGGTGGAGTGGCTGGCATAGGTGCGGCAACCAAAACAGCTTGGACCAATTATGTTTCCAAAGATGCAAACATCACCGCCTCTGACACTGGAATATCACTCGTGCTCCCTGATCCTCAAAGCGTGGCGGAAAATGCAGATGCAGAATTTACGGGAACGCAGGTGGGTGACGGATTTTATACAAACGGTAGTGGCCAGTTATTATTGAAAAAACCAACTGGCGCAACTTGCGCTGCGGGCACGGAATGTGCAAGCGCGGATTGCACCGCAACTCTTTGCACGTAAGAACAACAAACAACATACAACATACAACATACAACGTACAATAAAATACTTAATATAAAAAATAATTTAAAAAATCTATGGATATGATAAAAAAAGAGCAAAACAAAAAAGAAGAAATTAAATTGGAAAAACAAACAGTGAGTTCAAAAAGAAAATATGTGAAAATAGTTGTCTTAGTTTTGATTGCAGCAGTCCTTATTGCAGCTGGTTTTTTCGCTTGGCCTAAGATTGCAGATAAAATCAACAAACCAAAGCCTGCAGCAACAAATGCAATTGATCAATATAAACAAGATTTGAAAGATCTGAAAAAACAAGCAGAAACTTCTGGAAGCAAAGAAGATTTGCAAGCTTATGGGATTGCGCAATACGCAACTGGCGATCAAGCAGGAGCAATAGAAACCTATAAAAAACAAATTGAAAAAGAACCAAACAGTATTGTTGCTCACAGTGGTTTGGCCAATGCACTGCGAGATCAAAAGAATTTTGACGAAGCAATTGTTGAGTACAAAAAAGTTGTTGAACTGGCACCGACAAATATTTCAGCTTACGTGAATTTGGCTAGTGTTTATCAATATCAACTTAAGCAAATGGATAAAGCAATTGAAACTTATAAACAGGGAATTGAAAAAAATCCGAAATCAGCCGACCTGTATGTCCTGATCGGATTGGCTTACGAGCAAGCAGGAGACAATGATGATGCAAAAACTAGTTTTGAAAAAGCAATTGAAATTGATGAAAACAATGTGGCGGCAAAGGCTGGCTTGGAGAGATTGGTTAAATAGGATTAGGATTGGTTGAAAATGATAAAAACTTAAAGAAACACGAATGTCTCAAGAAATAATTCCCAATGGTCCCTCTAGGGATTTTGAAAAAATAAAAAAACTGAACAAAAACGGTTTTGAATATTGGGAGGCTCGGGAACTGATGCCACTTTTGGGATATGTTGAATGGCGCAAGTTTGAAGGGGTTATAAGAAAGGCAAAAGATGCCTGTAAATCAAGCGATCAGGAAGTTGAGGATCATTTTGTCGGCGCCGCCAAAATGATAATTTTGGCTAAAGGAACAGTTAGGGAGGCAATAAGGAGAATAGAAAACTATAATCTTTCCCGCTACGCTTGTTATTTGATTGCTCAAAACGGTGATTCAAGAAAAAAGGAAATAGCGACCGCACAAACATATTTTGCAGTCCAAGCAAGGAAGCAGGAAATATTTGAACAATTAAACGAAGAAAGCAAGAGATTGTTCATTCGCAATGAAGTCAGAAAATATAACAAAAAATTATTTGATACTGCAAAACAAGCGGGAGTTGGAAATTTCGGCAAATTTAACAATTTTGGATACCTGGGACTTTATGGAATGAATGCAGGGGAAATAAAAAAGAAAAAACAAATCGGCGATGATGACATTCTCGATCGCGCCGGTGCTACAGAACTTGCGGCAAATCTTTTTCGTATTACCCAAACTGATGAAAAAATTATCAAGGGAAATATAAAAAGTGAAGGACTGGCAAATACAACTCATTTTCATATAGGCAAGAAAGTGAGAAGAACAATAAAGGAAATTGGCGGAACGATGCCAGAAAACTTACCCACCGAAACTCACATTAAAAAAATTGAAAAGAACATAAAGAGTGTTGGAAATTCAAGTGCAAAAAAATTGAAATTATAAGTGAACTGAGAAAAAAATAATATAGGAATTAGGGAATGAATTTTAAAAAACGTGATATAATTCTTGCATAATGAACTTTGACGCTTTAAATAAAAAATTAAAAAGTAGGAAACTGGGACTGAAATTTGTTTCAGTGCTTTTTGCTGTGAGTTTGTTTTTTGCAAATGCGGCTTTGGCGGAGGTTGCACCAACTGTTTCAGAAATTTCTCCGATTGCCGGTTCAACTGCAGGTGAAACTAATGTGACGATAACGGGGACGGGATTTTTGACAGCAAACGGTGTTGATTCATATACAAAAGTGTTGCTTCATGGTGATGGTGCTGGCGCAAGTTTTATTGATTCTGAATTGGTTCCAAAAACAGTTACTGCCGTTGGCAATGCTACTCAATCTGCTACACAATCAAAATTTGGAGGGAAAAGCATGTATTTTGATGGCAGCGGTGATTATCTCGATTTGGCGACATCTGCTGACTTTGGTCTTGGTACTGGTGATTTTACTGTGGACTGTTGGGTAAATTTTTCTACAGTAACTAATGCAATATTTGTAAATACTACTAGTTCGGCTAATGGATTTTTTTTCCAATATTACAGTGGTGCCTTTACCTTTGGTCAAAACAATGTAGGTTTTGCAATTAATACACCGTGGACACCTTCCACAAACACTTGGTATCATGTAGCTGTAACAAGAGCTAGTGGCATAACAAAAGGTTTTGTTAATGGAACACAAATAGCATCTGTTAGTGACACTTATAACTATGCTAACAACATATTGCGCGTAGGTGAAAGTGTCAATGGTTATCTTGATGAAGTTCGTGTATCAAAGGGTATCGCTCGCTGGACTTCTAACTTTACTCCACCAACAACTCAATACTATCCTCAACCAACTTTGACTATTGGTGGAACTTCCGCCACAAATGTTTCAGTTACAAACCCAACCACAATCACCGCTACAACCCCAGCTCACGCTGAGGGTGCAGCTGACGTCACTGTCACAAATTATGACGGACAATCTGCAACCCTGACAAATGGATATACTTTCAATCCTGCCCCAACAATTTCTGCAGGAGCGGTTGTTCCTTCTGGTGCAAAATATATCGGTGGCGACACCATTACAATCACAGGCACAGGATTTTATGGTACGCCGACCGTGACCCTGGGAGGCACGGGCGCAACAAGCGTGACCGTGGTCAATCCGACGACAATCACAGTAACAACTCCTGCACACAATGTGGGACTGGTTGATGTTGTCATTACGAATGAAGACTTGCAATCTGCGACCTTGACAGATGGTTTCACATTTACCGAGCTTCCACCAACAGTTTCAGAAATTGCGCCAAACAATGGACCAGTTGGAGGTGGAACTAATGTGACAATTACTGGAACTGGTTTTGTGCCAGAATTTAGTGCGACTGGTGGAACCATAACATATACCGATTCAGATGGTTTAAACCCAAGAACATCCCCAGCATATCCTGGTGGATACACGGTGCACACCTTCACATCAAATGGGACACTTGCAGTTACTGGAAGTGGTGATGTCGAATATTTGGTAGTTGCCGGTGGTGGACATGGTGGAGGAAACAGAGGTAGTGGAGGTGGAGCTGGAGGTTATCGAGCAGGAACATTGTCTGTTACTCCTGGAAATAAAACTGTAACTATTGGTAATGGCGGGCAAAACCCAACAACTTACAGTACCCAAGGATTAAATGGTGAAAATTCAGTGTTTGATTCTATAATATCTACTGGTGGTGGGGCTGGAGCAACTGCGGGAGGTATTGGTAGTGATGGAGGTTCGGGAGGAGGAGGTGGATCAGGAAATCAGATAGGCGGAGATTCAGATTATTTAACTCCTAAACAAGGTTATGATGGAGGCATGGGAGGTCCTAATTCTGGTA
>Ga0076173_118_pt1 | contig 18254 bp, 12 predicted proteins | sample RifGroD2_FD_67770 | JGI IMG/M metagenome (GOLD analysis project Ga0076173, IMG submission 67770) | Parcubacteria bacterium GW2011_GWD2_38_11
CAAAAATGTTTCATATGAAGCGCCTCTTCGAGCGAAGGCGCGTTTAACGATAAAGAAAACTGGTGAAATTAAGGAACAAGAAATTTATCTTGGAGATTTTCCAGTGATGACTCCTCGCGGAACTTTCATTATTAATGGAGTAGAGCGCGTTGTTGTTTCGCAGTTGATCAGATCTTCTGGAGTTTTCTTTACGATGGAATATTCAAAAGGAAAGAAATTGTTTGGAGCAAAATTAATTCCAAATCGCGGAGCATGGCTGGAAATCGATACTGATTTGTCCGGTGTTTTGAATGTGAGAATCGATCGCAAACGAAAAATTCCAGTAACTGCGCTACTTCGAGCTTTTGGAATGGAAAAAAATGAAGAAATTTTGAAAGCGTTTGATGGCTTTGATAAAGGCGAAGTGAAATTCATTGAGGAATCACTTGCAAAAGACATTACCAAAAGTCAGGCTGAAGGGTATAAGGAGATTTATAAAAGAATTCGTCCAGGGGATTTGGCAACAGCGGAAAATGCCAAACAACTTGTTAACGGAATGTTTTTTAACTTTGAAAAATATGATTTCGGCTCAGTTGGTCGTTATCGCTTGAACCAACGTTTGAATATTGAACTTGAAGATAAGGAAGAAAACAGAATTTTGTTGGTTTCTGATTTGCTTTTGATTATCAATGAAATTATTCGTTTGAATAATGATCCTCACGCAATCGCTGACGATATTGATCATCTTGGAAACAGGCGAGTCAGGGGTGTTGGCGAATTGGTGCAAAACAAACTTCGCATCGGTATGGCTCGTATGGCTCGCAACATTAAAGACAGAATGAGTACTTGCGACATTGAAACGGTTGTTCCGGGACAATTGATCAACTCTCGTCCAGTGGCTGCTGCGATCAAAGAATTTTTCTCAAGCTCACAGCTTTCTCAATTTATGGATCAAGTAAATCCATTGGCTGAGCTTGAACATAAAAGACGTTTGTCAGCGATGGGACCAGGAGGACTCACACGAGAACGAGCAGGCTTTGAAGTTCGAGATGTGCATCATTCACATTATGGACGTATTTGTCCGATTGAAACTCCTGAAGGTCCAAACATCGGTTTGGTAGGACATATGGCATCATATGCTCGTATTAATGATTTTGGATTTTTGGAAACACCATATATTAAACTTTATAAAGAAGTTCCAAATACAGTGGAAGCTTTGACTAATAGGGTTTTGAATGAAGATGTGGCTGGAGCAAAAGCTGGAGAATATATTACTGAAGAATTGGCCAAAAAAATTGCCAAAACATCTGCTAAGAGTGTTCAAATCAAACCTTACATTTCTGATGAAATTGAATATGTTAACGCAACGGTTGAAGATCGCTGTGTTATTACGCACGCTCGTGTGAACACTGATGAGCATCGAAACATTGTTGATGCGACAGTGGAAGCTCGCGTGAAAGGACATCCTGAAATGATTGAAACTGAAAAACTTGATTATATCGATGTTAGTGCTAAGCAATGTATTTCAGTTGCAACATCACTTATTCCATTTTTGGAGCATGATGATGCTAACCGAGCTTTGATGGGTTCAAATATGCAACGACAGGCTGTGCCTTGTATCGTGCCGCAAGCTCCTTTCGTGGGAACCGGTATTGAAGACAAAGCTGCTGCTGATTCTGGACAAGTTGTGCTAGCTCTAAATGACGGAGAAGTGGTGGAAGTTGATGGAGCGCACATTACTGTCAAAGAGACTGCTCCAATCGGCGCAAAGAAAGACAATTTCAAAAGAGAATATAGACTGCAAAGTTTCCAAAAATCAAATGCTTTCACTTCGATGAGTCAACTTCCACGCGTGGAGAAAGGACAGATGGTGAAGAAAGGTGATCTTTTGGCTGATGGAGCTGCAACTGAAAATGGAGAATTGGCTCTTGGACAAAATCCATTGGTAGCTTTCATTCCATGGGATGGATATAACTTTGAAGATGCTATCATCCTTTCAGAAAGACTTTTGAAAGAAGATTGGTATTCTTCTATTCACATCGAAGACTTTTCAATCGACGTGCGCGACACCAAGCTTGGGCCGGAGGTTGTGACTCGTGATATTCCAAATATCGGTGAAGAAAGACTTAAAAATTTGGATGAAACTGGAATTATTCGTATCGGTGCAGAAGTTTCTTCTGGCGATATTCTTTGTGGAAAAATCACGCCAAAAGGTGAAGGAGATTTGACTCCAGAAGAAAGATTGCTTAGAGCTATCTTTGGTGAAAAATCTAAAGATGTAAAAGATTCGTCACTATATCTTCCTCACGGAGAACACGGTAAGGTTGTGGACATCAAAATTCTTTCAAGAGAACAAGGTGACAAACTTTCAACTGGTGTGATCAAACAAATTCAAGTTTCAATAGCTCAACTTCGTAAGGTGTCAGTGGGAGACAAATTGGCTGGACGCCATGGAAACAAGGGTGTGATTTCCCGAATTGCCCCTGTTGAAGATATGCCATATCTTCCAGATGGAACTCCAATTGATGTGATCCTAAATCCATTGGGAGTTATCTCTCGTATGAATATCGGACAGATTTTGGAAACACATCTTGGATGGGCAGCGCTTAAACTTGGATACAAAGCAGCCACTCCAGCACTTGATGGAATTACCGAAGAAGATATTAAGGGAGAACTTAGAGCAGCTGGACTTCCAGAAAGCGGAAAGATTCGCTTGATTGATGGAAAGACTGGTGAACAATTTGATAATGAGACCACTGTTGGTGTTATGTATATTATGAAACTGAACCATTTGGTTGAAGACAAATTGCATATGCGCTCAATAGGACCATACTCACTTATCACTCAGCAACCGCTTGGAGGTAAGGCTCAGTTTGGAGGACAGCGTTTTGGAGAAATGGAAGTATGGGCGCTTGAAGGATATGGCGCAGCATACACATTGCAGGAAATGCTCACGATTAAATCGGATGACGTACTCGGAAGATCAAAAGCATATGAATCAATTATCAAAGGTGAAAAGATAAAGAGTCCAAACATTCCAGCATCATTCCACGTGCTCGTAAATGAGCTCAAGGGATTGTGTCTTGATGTCGAACTTGTTGATTCTAAGCTGAAGGAAGATGATCATGATGATGAAATTGGCGGATATGATAAGCCGGAAGAGGACGTTGATCAAATTTAATTTAACTTTTTGTAATAAACTTCTCAAAAAAACACTATGGAAAATATTACTAAAGTGAGCGATTTCAATAGCGTCCGACTACGACTGGCTAGCCCGGACAGTATTATGAATTGGTCTCACGGCGAAATAACCAAGCCTGAAACAATCAATTATCGAACTCAACGTTATGAGAAAGACGGTTTGTTCTGTGAAAAAATCTTTGGACCTTCCAAGGATTGGGAATGTTATTGTGGAAAATATAAGAGAATTCGCTATAAGGGAATCGTGTGCGATAAATGCGGAGTTGAAGTAACTCGCTCAATCGTGCGAAGAGAAAGAATGGGTCACATCAAATTGGCTGTGCCTGTTTCTCATATCTGGTTTTTGCGAGGTGTGCCTTCAAAAATTGGCTCAGCTCTTGGGCTTGGTGTGCAGGACTTGGAAAAGGTTATCTATTTTTCAGCCTACATCATTAAGGAGGTTAACGAGGAAGTTCGTGACCGCGTGATTGATCAATTGGAACAAGAATACAAATTGAAGCAGAAAGAAATTAAGGGTGGTAAGACTGAAAATGAACGTGGAGCAGAAACGATGTTGGATGAACTTCGCGAACAATATAAAGGTGTTAAGGATGATTTGAAAAATCTCAAGCCAATGCAAATTCTTTCAGAGCTTGAATATTTCAACCTTTCTTCTAGATTTGGTCAGGTTTTCTCAGCTGGAATTGGAGCTGAAGCAGTTCGCAGCGTGCTTGAATCAATGGATATTGAAAAGATGATCAAGTATGTGAAAAAAGAATTGGAGAATGAGGACACTGCTGACAAGAAAAAACTTTTCAAGAGAATGAAATTGTTCCAAGGATTCAAAAAAGCTGGGCTTAAACTTGAATGGATGCTTCCAACAGCGATTCCAGTTATCCCACCAGATTTGCGACCAATGGTTGCGCTTGATGGGGGACGTTTTGCAACTTCAGATTTGAACGATCTTTATCGTCGCATTATCAACAGGAATAATCGTCTGAAAAAATTGATTGATCTTGGAGCTCCGGAAGTTATTACACGAAATGAAAAGCGAATGTTACAGGAAGCTGTCGACGCACTTTTTGATAACTCTGCTCGCAAAGGACAATCATCAGTGGCTGCTTCAACTGGACAACGAAGACCTCTTCGATCTTTGGCTGATGCACTCAAGGGAAAGCAAGGACGTTTCCGTCAGAACTTGCTTGGAAAGCGCGTGGATTATTCAGGACGATCTGTGATTGTGGTTGGACCACAGCTTAAACTTCACCAAACAGGACTACCGAAGAAAATGGCTTTGGAACTTTTCAAACCGTTTATCATCAACAAATTGATTGAAAAAGAATTCGCTCACAATGTGCGAACTGCTGGAAGAATGGTTGATGCTGAAGCTGAAGAAGCATACGAAATTTTGGATGAAATTATTGAACATCACTATGTGCTGCTCAATCGCGCACCGACTTTGCATCGTTTGTCTATCCAAGCCTTTCAACCGGTATTGATCGAAGGAAAAGCTATTCAGGTTCATCCTATGGTCTGTGCCGCTTTCAATGCTGACTTCGATGGAGACCAAATGGCTGTGCATGTTCCACTTACCGATCAGGCTCGCGATGAAAGCGCCAACATTATGCTTTCTTCTAAGAATCTTTTGAAACCCGCTTCTGGAGAGCCGATTGCGGTGCCTTCTAAAGATATCGTGCTTGGAATTTATTTCATCACGCATATTAAAGCTGGTGTGAAAGGTGAGGGAAAAATTTTTGCTACTGAGGAAGAAGCGATTCTTGCATATCAACTTGGATATATTGCAATTAATGCAAAAATCAAAGTTGATATCGATGGTTCAATTTTGGAAACATCTGCAGGACGAATTATGCTTAATGACATTTTGCCAGTTGAACTTCGCTTTATTAATGAGGAAATGACGCAAAAAGAAATCAAGCAATTGGTTGCAAAAATGCTTCGAATGAAAGGACAAGAAGATACTGCTGCCTTTATTGATCGCATCAAATCACTTGGATTTAAGATGGCATCAAAATCTGGTATCAGTTGGGGAATGGATGATCTTAAACAATCACCAGTGAAAAAAGAAGCGATGATCAAAGCTGAGGCGGAAGTTTCCACCATCAATCAACAATATGCAATGGGACTCTTGACTGAAGAAGAAAGAAAAAATCGCGTAATTGAAATTTGGAACCGCACTAAGAATTTTATTGCTGATGATGTGAAAGCATCGCTCGACAAAGAAGGTTCAGTTTATACGATGGTTCATTCAAAAGCTCGAGGATCTGAATCAGTAGTGGTGCAGATGATGGGTATGAAAGGACTCGTGGCTGGACCAACAGGAGAAACAATTGAATTGCCAGTAAAAAGCTCTTTCAAAGAAGGTTTCAATGTGTTGGAATATTTCATTTCAACTCATGGAGCTCGAAAAGGTATGGCTGATACTGCTCTTCGAACTGCGACTGCTGGATATTTGACTCGAAGACTCGTGGATGTTTCTCAAGATATTATTGTGCGCGAAGAAGATTGTGGTGATGTTGAAGGAGCATATATGTATAAAGAAGATTCAGATCGCGTTGGACAAAGTTTTGCAGTTCGCGTGGAAGGAAGATATCTTGCTGAGGATGTTATTGATCCAAAAACCAAAAAAGTTATTGTGAAAGCTGGTGTTATGGCAACCAAAGAAGATGGTTTGGCTGTTGAGGATGCCAACGTTGAGAAAGTAAAAATTCGAAGCGTGGTGACCTGCAAAAGCAAGCGAGGAATTTGCCGACACTGCTATGGGGTTGATCTTGGACGAAGCGAGCTGGTCAAGATTGGACAAGCGGTTGGTGTTGTGGCTGCTCAAGCCATTGGTGAGCCAGGAACACAGCTAACTATGCGTACTTTCCATACTGGAGGTGTTGCGGGTGGATCTGATATTACCCAAGGACTTCCACGTGTTGAAGAAATTTTTGAATGTCGTCCTCCAAAGGGAGAAGCGATGATCTCAGAAGTTGATGGAAAGATCACTGAAATAGTTAGTGAGAACAAAAAAACCGTTACTGTTAAAATTGAAACTACCGAGGGTGAAATTGTTGAGTATCAAATTCCAAACGAATCAACACTAGTTGTTTCTAAAGGACAACTCATTGGCAAAGGAACACAATTTAATGAGGGTCATATTGATCTTAAAAAATTGTTTGAAACAATGGGACAAGAAGCAATTCAACGCTATGTGATCGGTGAAGTTAAAGAAATTTATGCAGCGCAGGGTGAGCCTCTTCAAGACAAGCATGTGGAAGTTATCATTCGTCAAATGCTTTCTCGTGTGAAGGTTGTGACCGCAGGAGACACTGATCTTCTTCCAGGGGACATTGTTGAAAAAGATCAATTTGAAGAATCTAATAATGAAGCAATCGCTGCTAAAGAAGAAATCGCAACTGGCGAACAGCTCATTATGGGAATCACGAAAGTTGCTCTTTCAACCGAATCATTCCTTTCAGCTGCATCCTTCCAAGAAACTGCTCGCGTGTTGATTAACGCTGCAGTAACCGGTAAAGATGATCGTCTACGAGGACTCAAGGAAAATGTTATTATCGGACGTTTGATTCCTGCTGGAACTGGATACCGAAAATAATAGGTTCTAGGTTTTAGGGATTAGGTTTTAGGAAATTCAAATGCACAACATCTTGTCATTCCGGACTTGATCCGGAATCCAGAACTTAGTACAACTTTTCCCGTTTTTATACGGGGGTATGGAAAACATCAAACGTCTCACGAAAGTGGGGCGTTTTTTGTTGTCAAAATTTGGTATATTCGAGCCAAAATAGGGACTTATCCACAGTACACTCTTGCAGTGTTAAAGTATCAGTGATAGAATAACAGTAATGAAGTAAAAAAGTTCTTAAAGTTATAAAGTTTATAAAGTAAAATGTAAAACTTGAGGTTTCAATTTGAAACCTCAAAAAAGAAAAATAAAAGGTATGTGGTCACAGTCTGTGACCACATCAGTAAAAATAAAATCCTTGAGGTTACAAATTGTGACCGCAAAGAAAGCAAACAAAATGAAAAAAGAAAAACTATTAATTCCTTATGAAATGATAGAGCAAAAAATCTATTTAATTCGCGGAAAGAAAGTGATGTTTGATAGTGACCTTGCTTTATTGTATGGAGTAGAAACAAAGGCATTAAAACGATCTACCAAGAGAAACATTGATAGATTCCCAGAAGATTTTATGTTTCAACTTAATAATAAAGAAGCAGAAGTTTCAAGGTACCAATTTGGCACCTTGAAGAGGGGACAAAATGTGAAATATCTCCCATATGTTTTCACTGAGCAGGGCGTGGCGATGCTCTCTGGTATTTTGAATAGTAAAAGGGCTATTGAAGTTAATGTGCAGATAATAAGGACCTTTGTAAAACTTCGCGAAATGATTATCAGCAATAAAGAGCTTAGAATAAAAATGGAAGATATGGAGCGTAAATACGACAAAAGATTTAAGGTAGTTTTCGACACACTGCGAAGTCTAGTTGCAAATAATAAAAAAGAAATTTCAATAGAGAAAAAAGAAGCAATCGGTTTTAAAAATAGAAAAAAATAATTAATTTTTTAAAAAGATATAGTGTTTGCATTGTTCTTTATGAACTTTATAAACCTTATAACTTTATAAGCTAACATATGCAATTAACAGCGAAGCAAAAAAACATTCTTGAATCAATTCGAGAGCTCACGATGCAAAAAGGAGAAAAACCAACCAGTTATCGTGTTTGCAAGCATCTTGTTTCTCAAGGCGCAAAGGAGAGTATGAAATCAGTGATGCAAGTTATTGAATCACTTGAAAAAAAAGAACTCATTACTCGCGATGACAAAAAGAAAATTTATCTTGTGGAAAATGATAGTTATGGCGACGCTCAAAATGTGATGTCTATTCCACTTTATGGTTTGGCATCTTGCGGAGAGGCCTTGGCTTATGCTGATGACAGTAGCACTGATGACTTCTTGCAACTTTCTCGTAGTCTTTTTCATCGGGCTGAGCCGGAAAAACTTTTTGCAGTTAAAGCGCTTGGAGACTCGATGAATAAAGAGGGAATTGGTGATGGAGATTATGTCATTTTTGAAAAAGCAGAAGGTCAAAATGATTTTGAAGGCAAGATTGTGGTAGCGGTAATTAACGGTATGGCAACAATTAAACGTTATAAGAATATGGGCAAAGGTATAATTGGACTTTTCCCACACTCTACCAATGAAACTCATCACCCAATTTATTTGTCAGAAGTCGATGTTATTTTTGTGGCTGGAATTTTCAAAAAAGTTTTACCAGTGAAATTTGTTAGTTTATAGAATGAGAGTGATTTGTTTTTTTTGGAAAATTTATTGTGTTTTTAGCTTATTGAAATAAAAATAGAAGTCATCAGTTAATCGGTCATCAGTCATCTTTTTATTTGCGTAGATGACTGATGACAGATGACTGGTCACTTGGATAGTATTATGGATATCATAACCACAATTGAATATTTGGTTGCAACTATGGTTGGACTTTATCTGACAGGATTATTGGCTGTGTGGTTTTATGAACTCAAGCGAAACACTCTGTATCGTCGTATGAGAGAGCAAACCAGGCTCTTGGAAGAATTGCATCTTAATATGGCACTCAGGCACGCCAAAATGTATAAAATTGAGGAAGATTACCGTAGAAATGTCTCAACACTGGAAAGGGTTCAGCAATTTATTTTTAAAAATGTGTTGTTAATAGATAATTTTCATCGTGTTTTATCGCCACTCTCTTCGAAGGTGAGTAGACGATAATAATTGAAAATACTGGGTTAAATTAGCCCGCTTTCTTTGCTGGATAATAAGAAAGAGCACCTTAAAAACAAAATTAAAAACAAATGTGGAAATAAGCCGGCTTATGTGCTAGAATAAGTGTATTATGCTTGGCATCTGATGAATTTATAAATTATCAGCCCGCGCTAATTTTCTGCAGAAATGCAGCAATAATTACATTTATTTGGCGAAATTTTTTTGAACAAAGTTCAATTTAATTTTCACTGCTTGATATGGGAAGAAGAAAAAAACAACAAGAAGAAGTTGAGAATGAGCAGCCAAAACCTATTATTCACGGAGATGCAAAACGCAGCTTGGTGGCTATATTTTTGTTTGCATTAGCAATATTGTTTGTGTTGGGCTTCTTGGCGGATGCAAAAATTGTTGGCACAGGCTGGCTGCTGAGTATGCTAAATTCAATTGTTGGTTGGATGTTTGGAGTTGGAAAATACATTTCTCCAATAGTGCTTATTATCGCTGGCATTATTTTGCTTTTTCGCAAGGAGACATTATTTTACGTTTCAAAACTTATTGGGCTTTCGATTGCTTTCGCTAGTATTTTAGGATTAATTCACATTTTGGCATATGATGCAGGCGAAATGCTTAAGGTTGCTAAGCTTGGTGAGGGAGGTGGCTTCTTGGGATACATATCGGCAATTATTTTGCTGAAACTTACTGGTATTGTTGGTGGCAGTGTTATCTTGGTTGCAACTTTGTTAATGGGTGCTATAGTAGCGTTTAATTTTTCCTTAGTTAATGTGGTTAGGAGATTTTTTCACAAAAAAAATACGCAAGAAAATGCTGAGGAGGAAGAAGAAACAGAAGAAGAGTCAGAAGAAGAAACCGAAGAAATCTTAGAAAACCCAATTATTGAAGTTGAAAAAGAAGAAAACATCAAGCAAACAGAATTTGTGCAAGATCCTAATGAGCAAGATGAGATGGATAGTCGTATGGATAAAGTGCTCAAAAAAGCTGCCGCTTGGATGCCTAAAGGAAAAGATAGGGCAAAAAAAGAGCAGTTGGAACTTGCATGGGATTTGCCGCCAGTTGATTTGCTGGATAGTGCAATTGAAAAAGCTCAGGGAGGAGATGTGCAAAAAAATGCTAAGATAATTCAAGAGACATTGCACAACTTTGGAATTGAGGTTGAATTGGGGGAAATAAAAACTGGACCAACCGTTACGCAATATAGTTTTCGTCCTGCAGTTGGAGTAAAGCTGAGCAGAATCACCACTCTCAGTAGTGATCTGGCACTTCGTTTAGCTGCACGGCAAGTGCGTATTGAGGCTCCCATCCCTGGCAAATCCTTGGTTGGAATTGAGGTTCCAAACAAAACAAATGCCACCATACGATTGCCAGAACTTCTTTCAGCATTGGAATTTGAAAATAGAAAATCAAATTTGCTTTTGGCGCTAGGTAAGGATGTGAGCGGCAACTATATTTTTGGAGATCTCAAAAAAATGCCACATTTGCTAATCGCTGGTTCAACTGGTAGTGGAAAAAGTGTATGCATCAATACAATCTTGCTTTCAATGCTATATCAAAATTCTCCTGATGAATTGAAGTTAATTTTGGTTGATCCTAAGAGAGTTGAACTTACCCCATACAATGGAATTCCACATTTATTGACAGATGTGATCGTGGAAAATGGCAAGGTTCTTAGTGCATTAAAGTGGGCAATTGGAGAAATGGAACGCCGCTATAAATTATTGCAAGGTGTTGGCTCAAAAGATATTGCTTCCTTTAATAAAAAAGCAGAAAGCGGAGAAATGTTAAAGAAGGTAAACACTGACACTGGTGAAATCACAGAAGAATCATTTGAGAAAATTCCTTTCATTGTTATTGTGATTGATGAGTTGGCGGATTTGATGGCATCACACGGAAAGGAAGTTGAAGGTGCAATTATTCGCTTGGCTCAAATGGCTCGTGCAGTTGGTATTCACCTTATACTTAGTACGCAAAAGCCAATTGTTACTGTTATCACCAGTTTGATCAAATCAAACATCCCAACGCGTATTGCTTTTCGTGTTCCATCCTTAATGGACTCGCGCACAATTCTCGATGCTAGTGGTGCAGAAAAGTTGTTGGGGAACGGCGATATGTTGTTTTCTGCAGCTGAAGCGGTTGATTTAAGAAGGGTGCAAGGAGTGTTTGTTTCTGAAGAGGAAGTAAAAAGGGTTGTCGAATTTATCAAAAAGCAAAAATTTGAAAAAATTGAAGATGATCTTGGTGAAGAAATTGTGGCTAGTGAAACCAAGCCAGAGGGAAATCATAACGGAGAGGTGAAAACTCTGCAATATGCTGACAAAATTGATTTCGATTCAATTGAGGCAAATGAAAATGAAGATTCTCTTTATGATGAAGCCAAGAAAATTGTAATTCAATCAGGAAAAGCCTCCTCATCTCTTTTGCAACGCAGACTTCGTATTGGATATTCCAGGGCAGCTCGGCTTATTGATATTTTAGAAGATCGTGGTATTGTGGGTGAAGCAGATGGAGCGAAACCCCGAGAAATTCTTGTTGCCAATGATCAGCCAGCATATCAAGACACGATGACTGATCAAGTAGCGAGGGATAAATGGCAAATGTAAAAATAGTTATAAAGTTCATAAAGTTATAAAGTTCATAAAGTAAAATACAAAAATACTTTAAGAGCATTAAAAACCTTATGAACCTTATGAACCCGTAATTTCTGATGGTAAGGTTTACTACTAAGAAAATAGATTCACTGACGCTGGGTGAGCGAATGAAAAAACTTCGTGATGAGCGCAGATTGAGTTTGGGAGAAATTTCCAAAAGCACCAAGATTCAGGTGAAATATTTGGAATATCTTGAAGATGGAATTTATTTAAAACTTCCTGCCGATGTGTACGTTAAGGGATTTCTTAGGAGCTATGCTATTTTTATGGGGCTTAATGAGCTGGCACTGATCAAGCAATTCGAAAGAGAAAAAGGAATTCACAAAAATATCAAGAAAGTTATTGATGATGATGGTTCTGCTGCACCTCTAAATTTTTCTAGTCTCGTGATCACACCTAAAATGATAATCGTTAGTGCTATTTTGCTAGTTGTTGTTTCGAGCTTCATTTATCTTTATATAGAGGTAAATAATTTTGTTTCAAAACCTCGGCTGAATGTGATTAAACCAGCTGATGGCGCAACTGTGATTGGAAGCTCAACTCATGTGACAGGCATAGCTGAAAAAGGTGCTTTGATTTTTATTAACGAGCAACCCGTTCTGGTTAATGAAAAAGGAGAATTTAGTGAGGATGTTGGTTTGAAATCAGGATTGAATGTGATTAACGTTAAAGCTCGAAGCAAATTTAACAAGGAGGATGTAAAATCTGTTTCGGTGAATGCTGATTTTCAAAGCGTGATTACTGAGCAATCAGGTGCTGATATTTCAAATCAAATTGATCAATCGGCGCCCGTTGATGTTATAGCTCTAGAGGTCTATGTGAGTCCAAATCCAACCTGGATGTCAATTGAGGCTGATGGAAACTTGGTTTATAGTGGAGTTTTGCTACCGCAATCAGTGCAAACCTTCAATGCCAACGAGAAAATTAGTATAACTTCAGGAAAGGGAAGTGAGACTTTTGTAAAAATAAATGGAAAAGATCTTGGAATATTGAGCAACAGCAATGGTGTTGTTCGAGATATTGTGTACAATTCAGAAGGAAAAGTTGAGGATAAAAAATAAAATAATAAATATTTATTGGCTAAAAAGCTAAGAAGCTAAAGCCTAAAAAGCTAAACATATGGCATACGCTGCAAAAGAAAAAAAGGCTCCAAAGGAAGCTGTTGAAAAAATGAAAAATGTTGAAAAAAAGGATGTCGATAAATTAGTGGAGGATATGCAGGAAAAATTCGGGGAAGGGATGCTTATGAAATTGGGAGATGTGAAAAGGGTAGATATTGAGGCTATTCCTACCGGTTCAATTTCTTTGGACATTGCTACTGGGATAGGTGGAATGCCACGAGGAAGAATCGTGGAAATTTATGGACCAGAGTCTTCTGGAAAAACCACTTTGACACTGCACGTGGTGGCTAATGCTCAAAAAGGTGGGGGGACCGCAGCATTTGTTGATGCTGAGCATGCTTTGGATCCTGAATATGCCAAAAAGATTGGCGTGGATATTAAAAACTTGTTAGTGTCTCAGCCTGACAATGGTGAGCAGGCTTTGGATATCGTAGAGTCTCTCGTGCGCTCTGGTGTAGTGGATGTGGTTGTGGTGGATTCGGTGGCCGCCCTGGTGCCAAAAGCGGAAATTGAAGGTGAGATGGGAGATATGCATGTTGGCAGACAAGCGCGTCTTATGTCGCAAGCACTTCGAAAATTGACGGCAATTATTGCGCGCTCAAACACAACTGTGATTTTCATTAACCAGATTCGTATGAAAATTGGTGTGATGTTTGGCAATCCTGAAACGACAACCGGAGGACAAGCACTTAAATTTTATTCTTCAGTGCGCGTTGAAGTGCGTCGCGCTGCCCAGATTAAAAAGGGTGAGGACGTCGTGGGAAATCGTGTGAAGGTTAAGATTGTGAAAAATAAAGTTGCTCCACCATTCAAAACAGCAGAATTCGATATTATGTATAATGAAGGAATTTCTTTGGCTGGTGATTTGCTCGATGCTGGCGTGAAATTTGAAGTGGTCAAGAAATCTGGCAATTCACTTTCATATGGCGACACAAAGTTAGGAGCTGGTCGTGAAAGCGCCAAGGCATTTCTGCGTGAAGACAAAAAAACTGCTGACAAAATTTTCAAGGAAATTGCAGAAAAAGCTAAAATAGCTGCTTAGGCTTTAGCTTTTCAGCTTTTTAGCTTGGGGAATCCCGTTTTCCCTAAAAAGCTAATGCCTGAGAAGCTGCTTGCCGTTGACAAATGGCTAAAATGGGTGTATAATAGACATATGAAGATAAAAAACGGGTGTCAAAGCCCGTTTTTTCTTTAATTTAATAAATTTTGCTCGGGGGAGCAACAAAAACAAAAATGGAAACAACCCATAAATGCGTACATTGCGCAAAAAGACACAAGGAAGAAGCACAAAATGAAGAATTCAACTTTGCAGTTTTAATTGCCCTTGTTCCACTAATGGTCTTTACTCTATTTGGACAAATCGGACTCATTTAAATCCAAATTGAAATCCCGCTTAAGCGGGATTTTTCTTTTGTATTTAATATCAAAAAGTGTTAATATGTAGCTGTAAAAATATAATATTTTAAATCAAAAAAAATGGAAGAAGAAAAAAAATCTGCACCGTTTGAATCTCAGCCTCAAGACGAAAACGTTTTGCAGCAGTCGAAGCAAGTCGTGCAACTTGAAGATGTGTTGCCAGTGGAAACTGACAGAAGTATTTCAATCGGAAATGCATTTGATTTCAGCTGGAAAAGTTTTAAGTCAAACATGAAATTTCTCTTACTTTTGGCTTTGTCATATTTTGCGATATCCGTTTTAATGTCAATACTGCAGGAAATTGCCAAGAATAATACAGTGTTGTCATTGGCCTTTTCTCTTCTTGGTGTGTTTGTTAGTATTCTTATTAGTATTGGTATCATACAGGTGATTCTTAAAATATCTCGCGGAAATCAGGCTAAAATAGCGGAACTGCTTGGTGGAATGAGATATTTTTGGAAATTCATAGGAGGTGGTTTGCTATATTGCCTCATTCTTTTGGTGGGGTATATCCTTTTTATCATCCCTGGAATTGTCTGGCAGATGAAATATGGTTTTTTTCAGTACTTGATAATAGATAAGGATATGGGACCAATTGAGGCAATAAAGGAGAGCGGAAAAATTACCTATGGTTTCAAATGGCAGATATTTTTCTTGCATTTTGTAATTATGCTACTTTTCATTGGAGGAATTCTTTTCTTTGGAGTTGGGATTTTTGTAGCTTATCCGCTTTCTCTTTTGATGATGACATATGCTTACAGGAGAATGATAGGTGAAGAGATTAATGTTATTAGCAGCAATCAATAAAAACAGTCAATTGAGATTTACTACAAAAAAACCATCCTCTTGGATGGTTTTTTAATTGCATATTTTTTTCTATAACCTAGCACCTAATACCTAAAACCTAAGCTCTAGACACATAGGCTCCTTTTTCGGTGTTGATGATGATCTTGTCACCTTCATTGACGAAAAGGGGAGTTGTCACTTTGAGTCCTGTTTCGGTGGTTACAACCTTGTCTCCACCTGAAGATGTGTCGCCTTTGACTCCAGGTGGAGCCTCGACAACTGTCAGAGTCACCTTGATTGGAAGCTCGATGTTGACTGGAATTTCATTGAAGTTGAGCACACTCACCTCGGTTCCTTCAAGCAAATATAAATATGCATCACCAATAACATCTTTGGCTAATGAAAACTGGTCATACGTATTCATATCCATAAATACGAAACCATCTTGTTCAGCATAAAGATATTGAGCTTTGGATTTTGACATATCAGCTTCGTCAGCCTTGTCTGATCCATTGAAAGTTTTTTCCAACACGCTTCCATTAAGAAGATTTTTCAACTTTGTTCGAAGCACTGCGCCAGCCCTTCCTGTTTTGGAATGTTCGGCAGAAAGTACCACGTATGGAGAACCTTCCCAGAGAATATTTTTTCCTGCTTTGATATCACTAATTCCTAACATATTTTTGACTAACAACTGACAACAATCAACTAACAACAAGTCATGAGTTGTAAGTTGTGAGTTGTAAGTTGTTTGTTATTTAACTACAAACGGTGCAAGTGCCATTACGCGAGCTCGCTTGATTGCTTGAGCAAGTGTTCTTTGATGCTTTGTGCAAATTCCGTGCCTTTTTGGTGGGTAAATTTTTCCTTGTGAATTCATAAATCTGCGAATCAGATAAGCATCTTTGTAGTCGATCTTATCCATTTTTTCATCACAGAAATAACATTGTTTTCGTTCCATGTATTTAGATATTATGCCAATCCACGAATGTAATGCCAATCAACGAATCACGAATAGATTTAAATAGTATTTATTCGCAATTTGCGGATTGGTGTTTATTAGCGGATTTGCATCGCTTATTATAATTTAAAAAGGTACGTCTTCAAGTCTTACTTCGTCTTGTTCTTCATCGAGATTGATGGTTGGAATTTCTTCAGCTATTGGTGCTTGTTGTTGAGGTGCTACGCGAGATGCTGGAGCAGTTCCAAATGCTTGTCCACCCATCGGTGCAGGTCGTGGACCGGATGAGCCTTGCGCGCGGGATCCCATTTGCATTTGTTCAGCCACGATATCGGTAGTCTTTTTTTCTATGCCATCTTTGCCAGTATAGGTACGTGTTTCTAGTCTTCCTTCAAAATATGCTTCTTGTCCTTTGGTTAGATATTGTCCAGCTATTTCAGCTAAGCGTCCCCAAATTACAATGTTGTGAAATTCTGACTTCTCTTGTTTTTGACCAGCTTTGTCATTCCAAGTTCGGTTGGTTGCAATTCCGATAGTGGCCACAGTTTGCCCAGATGGGGTGGTGCGGATTTCGGGATCGCGTGTTAGACGTCCAATGAGTTGAACTTTGTTAAGATTCATTTTGTTTTACCGATACGAAACTACGAATGGGATACGAATCTACGAAAGTGTTTTTTGCATTTGTTCGTAGATTCGAATGTGTTTCGTTGTTTCGAATCGCGATTAATTAGATGTTTAGTAATTCATCAAGTTGCTTGTCGATATTCTTTGATTCTTCTTTGGAAGCTTGCTCTTTTTTTGCTGCCTGCCCGGCCAGGGGTGCTGCTGGCGCAACTGTTGTTGGGCGCTGTGTTGCCTGCCCGGCCAGGGGACGCTGAGTAGGACGCGCATTATTGTTGTCGCGTCGGTCATTTCGTTGTGGTGTTCGTTGTGCTGGTCGTGAAGAGTTATTAGCAGTTTCTTTTGCTTTTCTTCGGTCTTTAGCTCCAAGGTCTGGAAGATCTTGAGTTTTTACAATCAAGAAACGAAGCACATCATTGTTTAAGTTCAATTTGTTAGTGATGGCTTGGATTCCAAATTCTTTTTCTCCATTTGCTTCATCTGCCCAAAAATCAATTTCAGGAAGTTCAAAGCGTCTGGTGATGTAAGTTCCCTTGTTCTGGTGCTTGATTTCATAAGCGAGTTTTCTTTTTTCGCTTAATTCTTCTCCAACCATTGTCGCTTGCTCCAAAGCAAGAATTGCATTAACCCCTTCTTTAATTGCAGGCAGGCTTGCTTCTTGGCGTTCGCCAACAAGGTAAAACAGTTCGTATTGCATACTTTTTTGCTTAATTAATTATAACTTGATTAATAAAATTGTGGAAACTTTTTATTGAAATAATTTTGAATTTCTAATTTTGAATTTCGAATCAAACTCGAATGACAGAATGTTTAAAACATTAAATCATTAAAAATTAAAAATTGATTCAAAATTCGAGTTTCAAAATTCAAAATTTCTACAAAAAAATCCACCAAACAAGAAAATCCTTGCTTTTAGTGGAGCATTCCAACCTATCCACTTTTGGCTTAGTGGCGGGCTAGATTCGGACTTTCTTAGTTGTAGACCAATTATAGCAGGTTTTGGGGATTTGGCAAGTGTTAGCCCTATATGGACATTTTTAAGATAAAATTGTAGTATTAATTACTATGAAATTTGAACTAGACTCAAAATATAAACCAGCTGGCGATCAGCCTCAAGCGATTGAGGCTCTTATATATGGCTTGGAACATAGGGAAAAATTTCAAACATTGATGGGGGTGACAGGGTCTGGAAAAACTTTTACGATGGCCAATGTGATTGAGCATATTCAAAAACCGACTTTAGTGATTGCACCGAATAAAACTTTGGCGGCGCAATTAGTGCAAGAGTTTCGAACTTTTTTTCCGAAAAATGCAGTGGAATATTTTGTGTCGTATTATGATTATTATCAGCCGGAAGCTTATATTTCTTCGTCGGATACTTACATTGAAAAGGAAGTTCAAATCAATGAAGAGATTGATCGCTTGCGCCACGCTGCCACTAGCGGACTTTTGTCGAGGGCTTCTGTTTCTTGTATTTATGGTTTGGGTAGTCCTGATTATTATCGCGAAGGAACGGCTGAAGTTATTGTTGGTGCAAAACAAAATCGTGAGGAGTTGATGAAAGGAATGATTGATATGCAATATCAACGCTCTGATGTTTTGGCGCGTGGAAAATTTAGAGTGACAGGTGACACGATTGAAGTGATGACACCAAGTCGAGAAATTGTCACGCGCATCGAATTGAAAGACGGAAAGGTTGCTCGCATTTACGAATATGATTTTTTGACCGGAGAAAAATTGGGCGAACTTGA
>Ga0076173_119_pt1 | contig 17195 bp, 12 predicted proteins | sample RifGroD2_FD_67770 | JGI IMG/M metagenome (GOLD analysis project Ga0076173, IMG submission 67770) | Parcubacteria bacterium GW2011_GWD2_38_11
GCATCCTTGGATTTGTTGTGTATGCCATATAGTTGGAAAGTTAATTGATAACCATTTAGTATATCAGAAACGTTTCCAAGCTATTGGGATATTACGCAATACTTGACTTTTTTTATATTTCTATTTATAATAATCCAACAAGTGGTAAATCCAACAAAAGGAGGAAAACGCCAATGTGGACAGCAAGATTCAGAATTCGTCCGGTTTCTCACTGCAAAGAGGGCTGCCAACAATAGGCTTCACGCAACTGACGTGAAGCCTGGCGAAAGTCCAACCAGCGAGCGGCATCTCACCGAGTTGCCGCTCATTTTTTTAAGATTATTATAAGAGCATTATTATGGAAGAATTGATATATCCAATACGAATAAACCGCTATCTGGCACTGAACAAATATTGTTCGCGCAGAGAAGCAGACGCCTTGATTGAAAAAGGTGTTGTTTTGGTTAATGGTAAAAAGGCCAAAATAGGGGATAAGATCAATGAAGATGATAAAGTGACGGTGAATGCGAAAGATGCCAGTGTGATGAAAAAATATGTTTATTTTGCTTTCAACAAGCCGCGAGGAATTGTCACTAATTCACCGAAAGATGGCCAAAAAAGTATCAAAGACATCACATATTCAGCTGATGATGTTTTTCCAGTAGGGCGTTTGGACAAAAACTCTAGAGGTTTGATTGTTTTGACGAATGATGGACGCATCAATGACAAGATGCTGAATCCTGAATATAATCACGAAAAGGAATATGTGGTTGAGGTTAATAAGCCGATCACGAACATATTTCTGAAAGTGATGCGCCAAGGTGTGCAGTTGGAAGATTTCAAAACCAAGCCTGCTATTGTTGAGCAAAAAGATGAGATAACTTTTCATATTACTTTGACCGAAGGAAAGAAACATCAAATTCGTCGTATGTGTACAAATCTTGGTTGGGAAGTGGTTGATTTGAAACGCATCAGGGTTATGAATATAAAAATGGGCACACTTGGCTCAGGACAACAGCGCAAAATTCAAGGAGCTGAATTGGAGGAACTGCTTGTTAGCTTGGGATTGAATAAGTAGCTTGTATATGTTTGAAAAATGAAAATTTTTAAAAAATCCCCTCGACGCTCTTTGTTTTCTAGCTAAAATTTTCTCCCAATCGACACAATCACAGAAAAATTTTAGAGAAAACAAAGGCTTACTCAATCAATCAGAATTTTTTAAAATTTTACTTTTCAAACCTTTGTTTATTTTTGAAAATTTTAAAGGGCAACGAAGTTATTGTTGCCCTTTTGCTGTGTAGTGCAACAGCGATATTTCCTTCCAAGCTTTTCTTTGGATTTTTAACCAGAGCTGTTACAATAGAAAAAAGCCTTTGTGAATATAAAATAATTGCCGTGCTAGCACGGATTTAGATAATAATATATATTTATGAAAATTGCAATACACGCTGCAGATTTGGATCACGATCGCATTGATGGAACCCGAGTATACATTTTTAATATGCTCAAAAATTTTGGTTTGATGCGCCAAAAAGATTCTTTTACTATTTATCACCAGACTGAATTTAATCCTCACCTTGCTCCGCCAATGTTTTTCAATTATTTGATTAAAAAAATCCCTTTTTCATTTTTTTGGACGCAGACTCGTTTTGCCTGGCAATTGTTTTGGGACAAGCCGGATGTGCTTTGGATGCCGGTGCATAATGTGCCAATTTTGCGTAGAAAAAATCTTAAAGTGGTGGTGACAATTCATGATTTGGCTTTCAAAATATTTCCACAATACTTTCCTGAAAAAGATTTGGCAAAACTTAATCGGCTTAGTGATTTGGCGATCAAGAACGCTGATCGTATTATCGCGGTTTCGCAGGCAACAAAAAAGGATATTTTGAAATTTTATCCTCAAATTTCGCAAGAAAAAATAACCGTCATTCACCACGGTTTCGATACGAAATTATTCCAAGGTAGAGTTTCCCAAGAGGAATCTGAAAAAGTATTGGCAACCTATAACCTAAAACCTAAAACCTATCTTTTATATGTTGGTGCAATTCAGCCGCGAAAAAATTTGGGAGTGCTAATTGAAGCATTTGAAAAAATAAAAAGTAATAATCCTGAATTGAAATTGGTGCTGGCTGGTGCTCCGGCTTGGCAATATGAGGACACTTTGGAAAAAATTTCCCAAAGTAAATTTAGCAAAGACATTGTTGTTACAGGTACAATCCCATTTACTGATTTGCCAGTGCTATATCAAAATGCGGCGACATTTGTTTTTCCGTCTTTGTATGAAGGTTTTGGCATTCCAGTGCTGGAAGCGATGGCATCGGGAACGCCTGTGATTTTGGCAAACAATTCAAGCTTGCCTGAGGTGGCAGGGGATGCAGCTTTATATTTTGAAACTGAAAACAGTGATGATCTTGCAAATTGTCTCGAACGTGTTTTGACGGACAGGGATTTGAGCGCAGCAATGATTCAGAAAGGGAAGAGTCGTGCGGCACATTTTTCCTGGGAAAAATGTGCGCAACTTACGCTTGACAATATTGAAAAAGTATGATATAATTGAGAGATAGTGGATGAAAAATCCATACGTGATCCATTGTTGTACTTGCTTAATTTTTTTGCTTCATATTTCCTTTTTTGGGCACGCTTTTGGATGAATATTCACTATCCAAAAGCTTAAAAGCTACTGTCGTAGCTATTGGCCAAAAAGAAAATAGAAAGCAAAAATTCCAAAGTTATTTTTAAAAGAATCATACATTGCGTATGATTCTAAAAAAGCCAAAAGAACACCTATTTAAAAATAGGTGTTCTTTTATTCATTTTCGGAAGAAAAAATAAGTTCGTAAAATAAAAAGAAAACAAAAAGTGTGATGAGTGCAATGCTGATATTTTCCCAAAGTGTGAATTTGAGCATCGAGCTTCCGATTAGCAGGAAAGAAAACAAAATAATTATTGGCAAAATTTTGTTTTTGCTTATTTTTGTTTTGTTGTATGTGATGCTAAGTTTTTTGCCGAGATATGCAATTAGCGTTAGCACCAAAAAAAGAATGATGGTTATTTTGCTAAAACTTATTTTGCTTGAAACTAAACCAGGAAGCAAGCCTTCCGCTGCAAGTGTGGCTGCAAATGTGAGCAGCAGGAGCAGCAGAAGATCGTAGGCGAGCTTATAGGTGAGCAATAAAATGTTTTTGTTGATAGTAATTTTTTTTAGTTGCATATTTTTAATTCTGTCGGTTCTTTAATTTAGTTTTGATCGTGGAAAGAGAATTTCGAAGACTGTGAAATGTCAGTGGAGTTGAAAATGTGGCATTGATGCTGCTTGGCTTGGCACTGTTGGAAAAAGTGGCGCTCATTTGATAATCGTTGCCAGTAAGCAGTGTCAAATCTTTAAGCGAAACTCGGCACTCATAGGTGTTTGAACTGAAAAATTTCTTTTTTAGTGTGCAGGAGGATTCTTTTTCAGCTTCCAATGAGCTGGCAAGCACGGGTTTTTGCTTGGAATATGTTTTTATGAGGGCGGGGCTGATTATTGGTTTTCTTTTTTTATCTTTGATAATAAAATATTTATTTGTTTTTTGATCAACAAATATTGTGCCATTAGGATGCGAATCATTACGTGTGAATTGCTTTTGTTTTTTGTATACGCCAATTTCATTGGCAGTGACGGCAATAACGTCATCCCAAGAAAATCCCATTGCCGAAAATGTCACATCGTTTTCAATGGGATAACTTTTACCTTCACTCAAAATAAACACTGATTCAGCTGAAGAGACAAGTGTTCCATCAGCAAAGCCCAAATATGTTTCAGACACTGGATAACGGGAAAGAAAATCTTTATCTTTTGCGATTGCTGAAATTCCATCGAATTGTGACAAAAATGCTCGGGCACTCACAAAAGGAAAAAGTTGCTGATTTTTGAGTTGATAAAAGTTATCCTCAATAGCAAAAAGGGTGTCATTAGGATAATTATTGACGTCAGTAATTTCTTGACCAATCTTATTTAATTTAAGATCATCTTCTGAGATGCTTATGAATGCACCCTTGGGATAACCAAGACTAAGAATGATGTCAGTGTTTGAGAATTTGCGCGCTGTGCCATCTGACACGATATAATATCCGCCACTAGGGGTTGCCAGAAGTGTTCCATTTTTAAAATCAATAGGGTTGCCAATTGGAAAGAAAAAAGCTTGATAGGATTTGCGAATTTTTATGGAAGTGTTTTCAATGTTGTTGGAATTTTTCTCCAGAGTAAATGCTATATTGGCCTCAGAGAATTGACCAATTGGATTTGCATTAAAAATCAATGTTTCAGTTGCCCCAACTGATTTTTTGGGTGGAAATTCTCCTGTTTGGCTTAGGCGAGGAGAAACCAATGTATTTTTGGTGGAGTTTGGATTGTCCAATGAAAAATCAAGAGGGACGATAGGAAAGAGAATGCGATATAACACAAAAAGCATTGCTATTAAAAAAACAAAATGAAGAAGCGCGCGCAAGGCCGCATATTTTTTTTGCAAACTTGGCTGTAGCACGACTTCCTTGGTGAGATCAAACATAATTCATATAGCATAAAACATATAGCATACAACATTTGCAATTTTAAAATGGCTATTGTTTTATTTTTTGATTAAAAATATTTTTCCGGATATTGTGATTTCTTTTTTCGCAGGCAGTGACATTTTGTCGAGCTTATTGCTACGCTCCACATCCAATCGGTTGGTTTTAAATGTGTAACTATCTGTTTCGGTCAATCTTTCTCCAATAGTGCTGCTCAGATAAAATGGCACTTGCTTGCTGGGTGCGATCAGATAAACATTAGAAAAAGAACTGGTATCAAGCTTTGTCAAATCCTGATTGTTGAAAAAATATACCGCATTTTTTCCATACAAATAATTCATCGGTCCGCCCAGCATTGACCAACCATCGCCAGTTGCTTCGCGGTCTATTAAAATCAGATCGTTGGCAGAAAACTTTAAGCTAAGTGTTTGCGTTTGAGAAAGTAATCCTTCGTTTTCAGTGTAAGAAACATATTTCAAAAATGCCGGCAGATTCATTGCGAGTAATACTAAGCTGATAAGGGCAGCTAATGTTTTAGTTTTAATATTTTTTGCTTCAAACCATTTGCCAAGAAGCAATCCGGTATAAAAAATTGCGCAAGGGATAAGGGAGAACATAAAGCGCCTAAGCATCCAGGGGTGATCAGGTGTGATCTGAGAATCAAAAAAATAAACAAATGTTGGCAAGATCATAAAGAAGGGGACAAGTTTATAAAACTCTTTTTTCCACAAAGTTTGAAGTGTTGCAAATCCGCCAACAATAAAAAACCCAAGCACGCCGTAGAGATAAAATATTTTGACACTGTAAAAATCAGGCAAAATGCTGTTTTTTATTTCTCCAAGATATTTGGCTTGCGGCAAAGAGACTGATGGTAAAAGTGCTTTTAATATTTCCTTATAGAAATAAACATCCACATATGCGTTTGTAATAAAAAACAAAAATAAAATAAATGCTGGCAGAAAAAATCTTGAAATAATATTTTTTTGAACAAATGCGCGGGCATCTTTATTTAGTGAGACAATTATGATTGAGGCAATAAGAAAGGAGATGCCTTCAATTCGAGCAAAGCAAAGAAGAAAAACCGAAGAAAGAAAAACAAGATAATATAGTTTGCGTTGGTTTTTGAGAAAAAGCATCAACGCAAGAATTGTCAGCCACACAAGTGGTAGTGCTATATTCTCACTGAGGGTAAATTTGGAAAACCACATAAAGACAAAGGATGTTGATGTCAAAAGCATTATTGGCAGCGCCGATGAGGTTTTCAAGAATAGTCGCAGCATCAGATAAAAGGAGAGAAGGAATGTGAACAAAAGAAATGCGTTTGCAATAAGAAAACCAGTCACACCAAACACAGCAAAAAACAAGGCAAGCCACGCGATATAGACAAGAGAAAATTGAGTGATAAGCTCACCGCTTGCAGTGTAATAAAAACCTGGAAAATTCAAAGCTCGTCCGGGATTGTGAAGTTTGAAGAATTCATCAGAGGCTGGAGTGGAAAATTCAAGTTTGTGATTTTGTGCAAGTCGCGCGGCTGCTTCACTAAAGGATCCTGGATCTCTGCCTGTAAAAACTGAAGGCTGTGAAAAAAATGAAAAGAAAGTGACCACAAAAAGAAATGCTATGCTTACAAAAATCAATTCCCGAGAAATTTTAAACGGCACCCCGAGACGGATTGCTTTTCTCGTTAGCCAAATTCCTGCAATGAGTGCTGCTGCCCACACCAGGGAAGCATAGAAAAAACCGACCAGGGCTAAGGCAAAACTTCCCCAGGCAAGACCAAGCAAAATAAGGGCTTTAAATAGAAATAGTTGATAATCCCCAGGCAATAATTTGTTGTTATTCATATTTTCAATTATACCGACTATTTGTATATTTGCAAAGCACTTTTCGATGATGTAAAATAACTGTATTGGCTACAAACTTACAAAATATTACAAAAATACAAAAATAAATGAAAAGTGAAATGTCCGCCCAAGGCGGATCCGCCCCGGGCGGACAAAAAAGGCCAAACTTTATACATTGGTATTATAATGAGGCGGTTCATAAATTATTGGAAATTTGGAAAAACTTTCTATTTTTTGTTTGGCAACATTTTTCAATCTTGGAACTTTCAAAAACTCTATTATCTCCCTGGAGACGCGATGTGACATTTTCCACTTGGACAGGATTGCATCCAATAAAAATGCTGACAGCGCTTTTTGAAAATATTATTTCACGAGTTTTGGGCGCGATTGTTCGCACCTTTGTGATCTTGACTGGCCTGGGCGTCTTTGTGTTGGTCATTATGCTTGGGTTGGCTATTAATATTGTTTGGGTTGGCGCGCCACTTTTGTTGGTTGTTTTTCTTTTTTACACTTTCAGTCTTAAGACAGATTTTTATTATTCAATTGGATTGCCGTTTGCTTGGATTATTGGGGTGATTGCTCTGTATTATCAAGATACAAAAACACAAATGCTTTTTATGGATTTTGAGCAGTTATTAAGACATTCTGTTTTTGCGAGAATTTGTGGTCGTCTTGGCATCGCACGTAAGCGTTTTCCAAATGAAATTTTTGGCAACCGAGAACTTTTTAATGAATTTTTGAAAGCTGGAAATCTGACAGAGAAAGATTATTTGCGTCTTGCTTCAAATGAGCTCAGCAGGCAGCAGGTGATAAACGATAAATCGAAGTTTTGGCGCTGGGAATATTTGAAAAAAATTCCCGCTATCGGAATGCAATGGCGCTATGCTTATACTGTTGACTTGGATCGATATTGTTTGGATTTGTCAGCAAGTGATTGGACCGAATATGCGAAAGCGGATCTTGTTGGCAGAGCAGATGAATATGAAGTGCTGAAGCTTGTGCTTGAAAGACCTGATCAAAATTGCGCTCTGATGGTTGGAAGCGCTGGAATTGGCAAGAAAACCTTGATTCACTGTTTGGCCAAAAAAGTGCGTTTCAATGATGAAAATGGAATACTTTCAAACAAGAGAATGCTCGTGCTTGATTTAGGAAGAGTTATTTCAGATGCTATTAGTCGAGGACAAGATGTGGAAAATTCATTGCGCAGACTTTTTTACCAAGCATCGTATGCTGGCAATGTTATTTTGATTATTGAACATTTTGAATATTTCTTAGGCAAAGAGGGAAGTTCTTTTCATCCTGACATTTCAGCTGTGCTTGCAGAATTTTTGCATATCCCAACCTTTCAAATAATTGCTGTATCAACACCTAAGGAATATCACCAGTTGATCGAAAAGCAAGAAGAGATTGCAAAATATTTCGAAGTTATTGAAGTGCGAGAGCCATCAGAGGATGAAACAATCACGATTTTGCTCAATCAGCTTGAAAAATATGAGCACAGACGAGTGTTGTTCACCTTTAAGGCGTTGGAGAAGATTGTGCGCGACAGTGCAAAACATAATTGGGAATTTCCTTTGCCGGAACGTGCAATTGATTTGGCAATGGGCGTGCTGATGTTTTGGGAGAAAAAATCCGTTGATCAATTCATTAGCGAAAAAACTGTTGCAGATTATTTGTCGCTAAAAACTGGTGTTCCGCAAGGAGAAATTGAGGGCGGAGAAAGAAAGAAATTGTTGAATTTGGAAGCGATGCTTCATCGGCAAGTTATTGGACAGAAAGAAGCAATTGATCAAGTTTCTCAGGCGCTGCGAAGAGCGCGCAGTGGAATTGGAAATTCACAAAAACCAGTAGGCAGTTTCTTGTTTTTGGGGCCGACAGGCGTGGGAAAGACTGAAACAGCCAAGGCTTTGGCCAAAACATATTTTGGCGATGAAAACAGGATGATTCGTTTGGATATGAGCGAATTTCAAACACCCAGCTCGATTGACAGACTTTTGGGATCCAGTCAGCTTAATCAACCGGGACGCTTGGTCACGCAAATAAAAGATAATCCATACTCCTTGCTTTTGTTGGATGAAATTGAAAAAGCTTATCCTGAAATTTTGGATATATTTTTGCAGATTTTGGACGAAGGCTATGTGAATGATGCTTTTGGTGAGAAAATAAATTTTCGGAATACGATGATCATTGCAACTTCAAATGCTGGGGCTGCTCTTATTAAAAAAATGGTGGAGCAAGAAAATCCGGCAGAAGAAATAAAGCAAGCTGTCATTGATTATGCCATCGAAAATAACATTTTTCGCACTGAATTTCTGAATCGTTTTGAGGGAGTGATTTTTTTCCGCCCATTAAATAGTGTTGAATTGAAAAATGTTGCGCGTCTTCAATTGCAGAAATTTGTTCGCAGGTTGGCCAAGGAAAAAAATATTGAGCTTGCTTATGATGAAAGTGTGATAGAGAAAATTATTCAAAAGGGTTATAATCCGATTTTTGGCGCAAGGTCGCTCAATCGATATATCGAAGATGAGGTGGAAAGTCTTGTGGCCAAAAAAATAATTTCAGGCGAAACATTGAGCGGGGAGAAAATAACGTTGTCCTTGTAAGCCGTCAATGTGCAATACGCGAGCAAGATAAAAGCCCATTCTTTAGAATGAGCTTTTTAAATTGGTGCACCGCATAGTCTTATAGCGCTACCAGTCTTTTCAGTTCAGTCGCATTAGCAACCATTTGATTGCAGATCGCGTATATGTTTCTGAACTTGTGATCAAAAATGTTGTAATTTTTCTGCAACACCCTGATTCCATTGACAAAGAAATCAAAAATTGAATGGAGCTTGAAATAACCAGAAGGCTTGAGGAGGTCGTTTGCTGTCTCGATTAACTGCGAGACAAACTTTGTGTGGGATTGATAATATTCAATTTTTTTCCTCAGAGATTTGAAATGCTTTTTTTGTAGGCTCGATTGAGCCGTATGGTTCTTTCTTTCAAATAGCGGAAAATGTTTTGTAAAAGATCTCGATCACAAGCAACGTTGTACTTGGCCTTTAGGATTTGGTTAACCCCGGTTAAATCTCTACGCATACAGCCTCCCTTTCAAAAGTTTTGTAAGAACAGCTTATGAAAATTATTATAAATTGATATAGATATATTGTCAAAGGCGGAAAAATGTTTGAAATTTTCTGAATTTTATCCAAACAATCTCAATTATGGCGGACTGACTTTCTTTGTGATATTATAAGATATATGAAGATATTAGTTATTGCTCCTACGCCGTTTTTTGCGGATCGTGGGACTCACATTAGAATATTGGAAGAATCGCTGGCCCTGGAAAAGCGGGGGCACGAAATCACGATCGCAACTTATCATATTGGAAGAGATATCAGCTCTGATGTCAAAACCAATATTGATGTGCGTCGCATTAGAAGGCTGCTTTTTTGGTACAAAAAATTGGAAGCTGGGCCTGATTGGCAAAAGATTTTTCTTGACATTATGCTTATTCGCAAAGCCTTTTATTTGGCGCGTACTCAGAAGCCAGACATTATTCACGGGCATTTGCACGAGGGGGTGCTTATTGGTTGGATTGTGAAGAGTGCTCTTTTTTGGAGAAAAATGAAATTGGTTGCAGATTTTCATGGAAGTCTTACTAAGGAGATGGTTTCCCATAGCTATTTGAGCGGGGGGATTCTTAAGAAATTGTTTTTTACGATCGAAAAATTTGTTGATAATTTGGGAGATAGTGCGCTGACCAGCAGTGAGGAAAATACTAAAGACATCACAAACATCCGCACCGACCACAATGTGACAACTGTGCTGGATGGAGTGAATTTGGATTGTTATGAAAATCTTCCAGACAAAGTGCAGCTCAAACAAGAATTTGAATTACCGCTGGACAAAATAATAATAACCTATGCCGGTGCGCTCATATTTAATAAGGGTATTGAATATCTGATGGATGCAATTCCAAAAGTGCTTGAGCAAAATAAAAATGTTTTTTTTGTTGTTGCTGGTTTTCCAGTTGAGGATGTGGAGGAGTTTGTGAGACTTAACAAATTGTCAGAAAATGTGCGCATAATTAGTCCTTTGAATTATTTTGATCTGCCCAAACTTTTGAAGGCTAGTGATATTGGTGTTGATCCAAAAGATTCAACCACCTTGCAAGCCAGTGGAAAAATTTTGCAATATATGGGGGCAGGATTGCCAGTGGTTTGCTATGATCGTGCAAATAACAGGACATATCTTGGAGAGGGTGGTCAATATTCCAAGGACATTTCTGCCCGAGGTTTGGCTGAAAGCATTCTTGCTCTTGTTGGTGAGCCACAAAAAATGATGCTCAAAGGACAGTTGAATGAACAGCAGATAAAAAAATTCAGTTGGGATATTTCAGCAAAAAAGATTGAAGAAATTTACATAAAATAATAACAAAAATAGGCAATAATATTGCTTGAAATTTGGTCGCTTATCTCAAATTAAAATAAATTTTTGCTTGAGACTCGCCAGAAATTATAAATATGAACAAATATTTCCAAAAGACTTTCAAAAAGTTTGCACGTTTAAATGCGGGCCAAAAAGAGCAATTAAGTCAATTAAATCATTCAGGGGAGCAAGGCGGGTCAATAAAACTTCCCAAGAAAAAGATAATAATCACAAGCTTGATTGTTGTTGCATTGGTCGGTGGTTTTTTTGCGGTGTCTTATGGCATCAAAAATAAACGCGTGTTGGTTATTTCTTCATTGTCTGCGCTTAATAGTGTTTCCAAATTTTTGCCGATTAGTCAGGATGAAAAAAAGGAAATTGAAGTTTTAAATGCTATTGTGACCGAATTTACCAAAAAGGATGATCAGGAGAAAAATTTTCTGATTATGCTTCAAAATGAAGCAGAACTTCGTCCAGGCGGTGGGTTTTTGGGTCAATATGCAATTGTGAAAATTAAAAATGGCGAAGTTATTTCTACATTTATTGAGGATGCAAATCTTTTGGATCAGCGTATTTCTGCGAAAATTCCTGCACCGTTTCCCTTCAAAAGAATGATGCAAATAAAAAATTGGAAATTTCGCGATTCCAATTTTTCGCCAGATTTTCCAACCAATGTTGAAAAGGCGAAATATTTTTTCAGATTAGCGGGAAGAAGTTCGTCTGGTTTTGATGGTGTGATAGCGGTGAATTCGGAAGTGTTTGATAATGTTATTGGGCTGACTGGTCCAATAACTGTTCCTGGATATTCCGGAGAATATACCAAGGAAAATGCTTCTCGCAAATTGGAGGAACAGGTTGAAAAAGCTTATATTATGAATCCTGAAATTGACACGCAAAATCGTAAGGCGATTTTAAAAAAGATGGCACCAATAATTTTGGATAAGTTGCTCACACTTGGAAATATCACAAAGGTTGCAGATCTTTTTCATAATGAATTGAAAAACAGGAATGTGATGCTCAATTTTTCTGATTCAAATCTGCAAAAGTTGGCCGAAAGTGTTCATTGGGATGGTACTATGCCAAAAGACTGGGATGGAGATTATTTGATGGCGGTTGATGCAAATATGGGCGCGCTCAAATCAGATTTCTATATCAAGCGGGAAATGATTTATGATATTGATTTGACTCAGCCAAAGCCATTGGTGACGTTGAACATAAAATATAGGCATACTGCTCCATATGGCGATTGGCGCACAAGCGATTATCACTCATACCTCCGAGTCTATGCACCGCAAGGTTCAAATTTTTTGGAGAGCAATATGGTGAGTCATTTGAACACGAACAATGAATTTGGCAAAACATATTTTGGTTTTATGTGTCACGTTCTTATTGGGCAAGAAACAAATGCGACAATAAAATACGAATTGCCAGAATCCTTTAGTAATATTGCTGATTATAAATTGCTCATCCAAAAACAATCAGGCGCTGGAGATGTTCCTATCACAGTTAATGTGAAAACAAAAGACGAACAATATTCTCAGCAACAAAATCTTGCCAATGATCTTAGGTTTGAATATGAAAAATAGTTTGTAAGGTTTATAAGGTTCGTAAAGTTTGTAAGGTTTATAAAGTTCTTAAGGTTCGTAAGGTTTATAAGGTTTGTAAAGTTATGATTTTTATATAGTTTGCTTATAAAAAGATGACTAATGATCAGTCTGATTGCAGATAAAGCGGATGACCGATGACCGATGACTAAAGATTTGACTCAGAAAGCGAGCTATTTTTGGTATAGTGTGTTTTTTTAAGGTTGGTGTGATATAATAGTATTATGAAATTACTCCTTATTAAGGCTGGAAAGGCCGTAAAGACAATTCAAAGAGAGGGATTTTTCAGGGGTGGGAAGCGGGTGTTCGCGTCTTTTTTTGCATTGTTTAAATTGGTTGGCAATGGTCAAATTCTTTTTGTGACTGGCGGAGTTGGGGACAGTGCACGATATCGCACGCAGCACATCGGTGAAGAGCTTGAGTTAAAGGGCTTCAAATGCTCAATCACTGTTCAAGACAACCCACTACTTTCAAGTTATGTGGACAAATTTGAAGTGTTTGTTTTTCATCGAGTGCTTTTCACACCAAGTGTGAAAAAAATGATTGAGAAAATAAAATTACAGAAAAAGGAAATTATCTTTGAAACAGATGATTTGGTATATGATCCAAAATATTTGGAATTTATGGACTATTTCAAGGTGATGAATTCGCTGGAGAAAAAATTATATGAAAACGGTGTGGGCGGAGAAATTCTGGCTGACCCATATGTAAAAGTTTGCACCACAACCACAACTTATCTTGCTGAAAAATTGCGCGAGCGTGACAAGAAAGTTTTCGTCGTGCCAAACAAGCTCTCCAAGCGCGATGTCGAAGTCGCACAGGCAATTTTTAAGACTAAGAAGCTAATGCCTAATAAGCTGAAAGCTGTTCGTATTGGTTATTTTTCTGGCGCACTTTCTCATAATAAAGATTTTGCAACGATCACTGAAGCGCTTGTGCAAATAATGGAAAAAAATGAAAATGTTGAATTATTTTTGGTTGGACCGCTTGATATTGAAAATCAACTTAATAAATTTGGTGAGAGAATTAAACAGTTTCCATATGTGACGCGCGAAAAGCATTTTGCCAATGTCGCCTCGGTGGATATTAATATTGCACCTTTGGAAATCGGCAATCCTTTTTGCGAATCAAAATCAGAATTGAAATTTTTTGAAGCAGCAATTGTGGGCGTGCCAACAGTGGCAGCTGCCACAGCGCCTTTTTTGGAAGCTATTGCTGATGGCGTTGATGGTTTTGTTGCCAATGGCACACAGCAATGGGTGGAAAAGCTGGAAAAACTTATTGGCGACGAAAATCTGAGAAAATCGATCGGAGAAAAAGCACGCGAAAAAACACTCAATCGATATACAACGGAAAATGCGAACAATGAGGAATATTATGAATATTTAAGAAGTAAAATTTTATGAAAATTTTGATTACTGGTGGCGCCGGCTTTATTGGTGCACATCTTGCAAAAAAAATGATTGAAAGAGGGGATGAAATTGTGATTGTGGATAATTTCAATGACTATTATACTCCGCAACTCAAAAGAGATCGTGTGGAAAATGTTTTGAAAGGACTTGATTTTAAGTTGTATGAAGCTGATATCCGAGATAGGGAAAAAATGGCTGAAATATTTGAAAAGGAGAATATTGAGAAAATTGTCCACTTGGCGGCTATGGCAGGAGTTCGATATTCTCTTGAAAAACCAGAACTTTATTATGACGTGAATGTTATGGGCACTCAAAATATGCTTGATTTGTCTGTGAAACATAAAATTCAAAATTTTGTTTATGCCTCATCTTCTTCGGTGTATGGCAATAATACTAAAATTCCTTTTTCAGAATCAGACAATGTGGATGCTCAAATTTCACCCTACGCGGCCTCCAAGAAAGCCAATGAGTTGCAAGCGCATGTATATAGTCATATCTATAAACTTCCAACAGCAGGACTTAGATTCTTCACGGTTTATGGCCCATGGGGAAGGCCTGATATGGCACTTTTTCTTTTCACAGATGCAATTATTAAAAACAAGCCGATCGATGTTTTTAATAATGGGAATATGAGCAGGAATTTCACATACGTTGATGATATAGTTTCGGGAATTATGACAGCTCTGGATGCAAATCTTGTCTGTGAAATTGTTAATATTGGCGGCGACAGGGAGGAAAAATTATTGAGATTTATTGAAGTGATTGAGGAAAATGTTGGCAAAACAGCTGACAAGAATTTCAAGCCAATGCAGCCAGGAGATGTCCCTGCCACAGTTGCTGATATTTCCAAGCTTAGAAAAATGGGATGGGAACCAACCACTCGAATTGAAAAGGGAATTAAAAATTTTGTTAGTTGGTATAAGACATATTATAAAGTACAATAAAAACATGAAAAAGCATGAAAATTATAAGGAATTAATCTGGGCTTTGGCCAAAACTGATTTCAAACTTCGTTATCACGGATCTGTTTTGGGATATCTTTGGGCGATCCTGAAGCCACTTTTGATGTTCTCCATTTTAAATTTCGTGTTTTCCTCCTTGTTTAATGCGCGGGGAATTGGCGTTCCATATTATTCCTTGCAATTGTTGGTTGGTATTATTTTGTTCAACTTTTTTTCCGAGGGAACAACAGCTGGAATGAATTCGCTACTTTTCAAATTTCAGTTGGTCACCAAGATTTATGTGCCGCGCTGGACGATTATTGTTGCTGCTACCATCAACTCGGCCTTGATTTTCTTGATGAATATTTTGGTGATAATTTTATTTTTTGCGCTCAATCGATTTGTCCCAAGTCTTGAAGCGACTTTGTTGTTCTTGATGTTTATCATTTGCACATACATCATCATTTTGGGGTTCGCGCTGCTAACCTCACCGCTGTATGTGAAATTCCGTGATCTTTCAATGATTTGGGAAGTTTTGGTGTCCATCCTTTTCTATGCCAGTCCAATTGTGTATTCCTTGCAGATGATGCCTGACAAAATGCAAAAATTGATGCTGCTCAATCCAATGGCTTTTGTCATCCATTTTTCCAAAGAAGGTTTGATCAACAATCACTTCTCTGATCCCTGGAAAACTTTCGTCTTTTTTCTCACAATTATGGCATTTTTTGCCCTTGGAGCATTTTCATATAACAAACTTGCACCAAGAATTGCTGAAGAGATATAAGATAGTTTGTAAGGTTTATAAAGTTTATAAAGTTCGTAAGGTTCGTAAGGTCTATAGGGTTTTTAAGGTTGGTAAAGTTATAGGGTTTGTAAAGTTTATAAGGTTTGTAAAGTTCATAAGGTTTATAAGATTGGTAATGTTTGTAATGTTGAAAGTTTAAAAGTATTGTGTAATTAAAACTGCCTTCAGGGGCAGTTTTTGTGTTGTGTCATTTCCGCACCCGCTTGAAGGCGAGTATAAACTCCGGAGGGAATATGGGTCTCTTTATTTTACTTTAAAAACTTTACCAGCCTTGAGCACGATGTTATAATATCAATGTGAGTTGTGTAAATATTAAAAGATATAAAAATGAAAACAAAAATAATCAGTTTTCTTGCTAGTTTTATGTTTGTTTTATTTTTTGCAAATCAGGAAAATTGTCTTGCTTCTGGTCCTACTTATGTAGATGTTTCAGAAATAAAAACCCCAACAACCTGGACCAAGGAGAGTAGTCCATACATAATAAAAAGTTCGCTTGCTATTTGGGAGGATTTAATTATCGAGCCAGGTGTGGTTGTAAAAATGGCAGGTAATATAAATATAGGCATAGGTAGGAGTATGTCCATCAAAGGAACAGAACAAGATAAAATAGTTTTTACGTCCATAAAAGATGATAAAATCTTAGGCGATACTAATGAGGATGGTAATGACAGTTTGCCAGCCGTAAGTGATTGGAATGGTTTTACTTTTAGGGATAGTATTGATTTTGAAATGGAAAATGTGCAAATTTCATATGCTAGTTTAGGTTTGGATATAAAACACGTTGTATATAATACGAAAAATGTGAGTATTAAAAATTCTTTAATAAATAATAATTTAATGGGAATAAGACTCTATGGGTCTTACCCAACAATTGAAGGGAATTTCATTTCTAATAATAATATTGGAATTTTTGTTATTGGTGCTGATTGGTGGGGTGGAAAGGCAAAAGCTAAAAATAATTCAATAGTTGACAATCTAGAAGGTATTAGAGTACTTAGTCCTATGCCTACATATTACGGTGGCTTATATATGGACGCAAGGGAAAATTGGTGGGGCGATAAATCTGGTCCGTATTTTAAACATGCTAATTATGGAAATGATAATCTTGGAGGGGCTGGAAATTCTGTTTCTGATGGAGTTTTGTTTGATCCTTGGCTTGGTAAAGATCCAACTATAAAAGATCCTGGTTGCCTTGAAAATTGTTATTCTAATGTGATGTTTTTGCCTGGGCATCAGGCGAGTCGTTTATATAGGAAAGATTCGGATGGCGATGAGGATCAGTTGTGGGAGCCAACTAATCACAATGAAGATGTGCAGCAGTTATATATGAATCCAAATGATGGATCCAGTAATGATTCAAACATTTATACGCGTGATATTTTGGATGAAGCATATGGAATCAATAATGTTTATAAGGGTTTTATGGCATCAATGGATAAGATTGTTGCAGATGGTGTCATTAATAAATGGCAAGCTTTTGCGTATGATTGGCGAAAGCCATTGGAAGACGTGGTTGATAATGGAACTAAACTTGAAGATGGAAGCGTGGAAAACGTGCTTGATCAAATTAGAAATTCAGCAAAGGAATCAAAAACAGGAAAAGTGACACTTATCGGACATAGTAATGGCGGCTTGCTTGCAAAAGTTATT
>Ga0076173_108_pt1 | contig 17071 bp, 17 predicted proteins | sample RifGroD2_FD_67770 | JGI IMG/M metagenome (GOLD analysis project Ga0076173, IMG submission 67770) | Parcubacteria bacterium GW2011_GWD2_38_11
ACGAGATTCAATCTCGAAAAGACTTGGTGTTAAGATCTTTGGAAATCAAAAAGTAAAAACTGGAAACATCATCATCCGACAACGTGGAACTGCTTATCACGCAGGAAAGAATGTAATGCGTTGCAATGATGACACATTGATGGCTCTCGTTGATGGAATTGTGAAATTTACTTCAAAAAAAGTTCGAAACTTTACTGGGGTATTGGTAACTCGTCGTTACGTTGCAGTTGAAAAATCTGACACACCTATTGAAATCAAACCTAAGAAAACTGGTGCTAAGAAAGCTGGAGCAAAACTTCGCGTTAATCTCAAGACCAACGAAGCTGGCAAGAAAAAAGGAGCTTGGAAAGTTGCGAGAAAACCAAATATGCGAAAGACTGTTAGAAAGCATTTGGTTGCAAGAATTGCTAAAAAGAACAAGTAGTTCTTACGGATATAAACGGATTGATTACGGATTCTTACAGATCACGAATCACAAAAAAAAGAAACCTCGCGAGAGGTTTCTTTTTTTATTGTGGATTTTTTTGTAAAAGATCTTTTTTTATCAATTGCAATCCTTTCACACTGCCTGACCATTTTTCCGGATTTTTTATTATTTCTTTCTCTATTTCATCAAAATTCATCCATCTAACTTCCTGAACCTCACCATCATCAAAAGTTAGTCTGCCTAAGTCATCATCGAAATTATAATAATAAACTTGTGTGACTTCTTTGTTTGCACCACCATCGTAAACTCTTTTTAATCCTCGCAAAAGATCATTGATCTCAATCTTAATACCCGTTTCTTCTTTAACTTCTCTTTCAGCTGCCTCATTCATAGACTGACCAGTTTCAACATGTCCACCGAAGCGAGTGTCCCACCTATTAGGATGACTAGATTTATATTTGGAACGCAAATGTGGCAACAATTCAATAACGCCATCATTATTTCTATAAAAATAGATATGCACTGTTTGATGCCAAAGACCTTTTTCATGACAAACACTGCGAAGTTCTTTTTCTCCAGTAAGATTTCCTTTTTCATCGACAATGTCAAGATATTCTTCAAGCATATTAAAAAAACTCAGGGCCTGGATTCCCGTTTTCACGGGAATGACAAGTGATTGTATTTACTTTATGAACTTTAAAAACTTTATAACTTCTTACTTTTTTGTGCTTTTTTCTTTCGAAGCCTTCACAAATTCAAAGAACAGCGGATGTGATTTGAGTGGGGTTGATTTGAATTCAGGGTGAAACTGCGCTCCAAGAAAAAATGGGTGCTCTGATTTTGGAAGTTCGGCTATTTCCATCAGGATGCCATTGGGAGATTTTCCAGAAAAAACCAGACCAGCCTTGGAAATTCGCTCTACGTATTTTGGATTAACTTCATATCGATGGCGATGTCGTTCGGAAATCTTTGCTTTACCATATGCCTTCCCTGCTATGGTGTCCTTCATTAGGACCGCATCATACGCTCCAAGTCGCATAGATCCACCATAATTACAGTCCAGTAGATTTTTTTTCTGCTCTGGCATAATGTCAATGACCGGATGTTTGGTCTCCACGTTAATTTCAGTGGTGTGAGCCTCACCGAGACCAAGGACATTACGCGCGTATTCAATAACTTGAAGCTGCATTCCATAACAAATTCCAAAATATGGAATTAAATTTTCTCGACAATATTTTATAGCTTTGATTTTTCCTTCAATTCCACGTCCACCAAATCCTCCGGGGACCAGGATTCCATCATACTGCGAAAGATCTTCTATTTTTTCTGGATCTTTCTCAAAAACTTCAGAATTTATCCAGTCCATCTCGGTTTTCACTCCAGCTTTATATCCAGCATGCTTGATGGCCTCAATAACACTTATATATGCATCAGACAAAACAAAGTCTCCTGTTCCAAAATATTTTCCTACAATTCCAATTTTAACTTTTCCATTAAGATTCTTCACGCGCTTAATCAAATCTTCCCATTGCTTCAAATCTGATTTTTTTGGTTTAAGTCGAAGTTTCTTGAGAATAATTTTGCTCAAATTGTCACGTTCGAAATTGGTAATAACTTCATATACACTTTTTGCATCAGGAGCACTAATCACGCATTCTTCGGCCACAGAGCAAAAATTAGAAATCTTTTCTTTGCGTTTGGCATCCATAGGCATCTCAGAGCGAGCGACGATGATGTCTGGTTGAACTCCAGCAGCATTCACTGTTCTAACGGCGTGTTGAGTTGGTTTTGTTTTCATCTCACCAACCATATTCGGACAAGGCACATAACTCACCATCACAGAAAGCACATCTTCCGGATGTTTGATTTTCATCATACGGATAGCCTCCATAAACAAAATATTTTCATATTCCCCAACAGTTCCACCAATTTCAATCAAGGTTATTTCAGACTTATCCTTATTTGAAGCGTGCACGATACGATCAATAACCTCCAATGGAATGTGAGGCACAACCTGCACGCACTTTCCGCCATATTCCAAATTGCGTTCACGATGAATCACAGACTCATATACACGTCCCGTGGTCATATAGTTATCACGTGACAGTGTGATGCCCATAAAGCGTTCATAATTTCCCATATCTTGATCAGTTTCATCGCCATCATCCAACACAAAAACCTCACCGTGCTCGGTTGGATTCATTGTTCCAGCATCCACATTCACATAAGGATCGATTTTAAGTGCTGTTACTTTATATCCTCGGGCTTTTAAAATTGCACCGATGGAAGATGTTGTAATTCCTTTTCCTACACCGCTCATCACTCCCCCCATCACAAAGATGTATTTTCGATTTTCCATTTTATTTATACCGATACGAAACTACAAAACTAGAACGAATCTACGAAAATATTTTCTGTATTTGTTCGTAGATTCGAATATTTTTCGTTGTTTCGAATCGGTTTTTTTATATGCAAAAAGTCGCTTAAATGCGACCCCTATTTTTATTGCTAAAAAGTCCAACCCCTTAATTCTCAGTATATACCATTTCCTAAGCTTGTTCAACCCCGTTAGAAAAATGACAAGTAAGCTTTTTGTTGATTTATAATCTTAGAAACTTAGACTATCAAACTATAAATTTTCTATATTTCCATTTTTCTAAGCGGGGTCAACTATTAAAATTATCTCTGTTTTTATACCAAAATCAAGGCTGATAATTACTTTTTTTTCGCCCAAGTCCTTGATGTGATCAGCTTGAATCGCCTTTTCTGAAACATTAAAACCAGCTTTCTTGATTTCATTATTGATATCCTTGGATGTAATTGAACCAAAAAGTTTTCCATCTTTTGCGCGTGCTTTGATGATAAACCTTTTACCTTCAATAGCTGTGGCTAATTTTTGTACAGTTTGTTTTTCTAAAGCTGCTTGAAGCTTCTTTTTATCATCTTCTTGTTTAACAGTAGCTAGACTTGACGGCGTTGCTACTGTTGCCAATTTGCGAGCTAACAAAAAATTACGAGCATAACCATCAGGAACATTTTTTATTTGTCCCTTCTTGCCAACATTTTTAACATCTTGCAGGAATATTACTTGCATATAAAATAAGTTCGTAAAGTTTTTAAAGTTATAAAGTTCATAAAGTACACATAAACCCACAACCATTAAAGTATAGCTATTCTTTATAAAAGAATCAAATCACGCATTTTATTTGTTTTTTGTGGCGCATAAACATAAAAATAAACAAGGCTTGAGCGACAAGTGTTTTCATAATTTCCACGTCATCGAGTTTTTGACTTGGTGTTTCTTTTTTTATCACTATATACGAAAAAATGTTATCAATCGCTTTTGGAGATGTTACAACGATAAATTCAGCTGACTCAAAATAATTAACTTCTATTTTACGATTTTCCAAAGAGAAATTAAAGCCAGTCCCTGGATTACTTTGGATTTCTTTGAGCAGGGTATATTCTGGCAAACAAACGAAACGCAAAGCAAATTGCTCTGATTTACCAAAGAGCCTGATTGCGCTCATTATGGAATCATACAATTCACTTTCATTTTTGTGGGATAATTTGGAGCTTTCAGGATATCCCAATGCAATATTTTCCAAAATATCAAGCTTGCGATTTATCTCTCCAATATAGGAATATGAATGTCGAAGATCCTTTGCCATCCTATTGGCTTGCCCTTGAATGATGCTTTTTTCTGCTAAGTTTTTTTTCATCTTCTTTTCCATTAATAAAAAGATTGAAAAAGCAAGTGAACCCAAAAAAAGAATTACGAATTCCTGAGCCTGGGTCATATTGAAAATATAAAAACCGCTCCTTACAAATGTTGGAACAAAAACTATAAGAGTAAATATAATCAAGTATATCCAATACATCCCTGTTTTTGATTAAAAGCTAGTTAATTATTCTGGCATATTGATTGCTGTATGTCAACCCCGTTAGAAATTTCAAAAATTTATTTTTAACTTATATTCAGAATTTATTTTTTAATTCATAATACCTAGAAATACATATTTGTGAAATTTCTAACGGGGTCAATTTAGTTGATTTATTTCCTATAAAAGGGTATTAAAAAAAAACCCGCCTTGTGAGCGGGATTATTTTCTAAAAATTTTGACAATCTTTGAGATACGCACGAAGTTTTTCACCAATTTCTGGGTGCTTGAGACCCATATGTATTGACGCTTTCATAAAATTAAATTTGTCCCCAGTATCCAACCAATCTCCCTTGATAACTTTTCCATAAAGCGGTTGATTATTTTCCAGCATCAAATCGAAAGCATCTGCCAATCTTATTTCTCCTGATTTACCGTGATCCATATTAGCCAAAACTTTGAATACTTCAGGAGTGATTATGTATTTTCCTGGAGCAACGAAGTTTGTTGGAGCATCTTCAACATTTGGTTTTTCCACAAATTTTTTCACTTCCCATATGTCATCATCAAGTTTTATGCCATCAATTACACCGAATTTTGAAACCTCCTCGTGAGGAACTTCCGTTATTCCAATGATTGGTTGTTGATATTTTTCGTAGGCATCAATAAGCTGCTTTGAGGCTGGAATTTCACTATCATACAAACAATCTCCGAATATAACCAAAACTGGCTCATCATTGACCAAATGAGCTGCTTGCAGCAATGCGTGCCCATCTCCCAGTGGAAGAGGTTGACGCACATATGAAAATTTTGCAAGTCCGGAAATTTTTTGAACTTCTTTGAGCAAATCATGCTTATTTTTTTCCACTAAAGTATCCTCGAGTTCATAGGAAACATCGAAATGATCCTCAATTGCTCTCTTTCCTCGACCAGTAACAAAAATAATTTCTTCGATTCCCGCTGCTACTGCTTCTTCCACGAGGTATTGAATTACAGGCTTATCTACAATTGGCAACATTTCTTTTGGTTGTGCTTTGGTCGCCGGTAAAAATCTTGTTCCAAATCCAGCTACCGGTAAAATTGCTTTTCTAATTCTCATTTTAAAATATGATGCTAATCCACTAATAAATACTAATCCACTAATTGCGAATTTGTGATTCGCGGATTGGCATTTATTCGCATTATTAGCATAGCTTAATTATTGTAATCTTTTTTTACTTCTTATTTTTAATTCCTCATTAAATTCCGTGATTGCTTGATCAAGAACTGGATGAAAATTTCTACTAATTCCCTTTTCTTTGACAATAATACTTGCTTCCAAAAGAGATTCTGGCGTTCCAGCATCAAGCCACTCACCATTAAACAGCGTCACTTCCAATTGTTTCTTTTTTAAATATGCTTTATTTACATCGGTAATTTCAACTTCGCCACGTTCGGATGGCTTCATATTCTTAGCAATTTGCACACAACTGTTGTCATATAGATACAGTCCAGTCACAGCGTAATCACTGATCCAGGTTGTTGGTTTTTCCACAATCTCCATTGCCCTGTTTTCTTTATTAAATCGCACCACTCCAAACCTTTCCGGATCCGTTACTTTTTTGGCAAACACGTGACCACCACCTCTGAATTCTTTTATTTGTTTTGCAAAATCATCTTCAAAAATATTATCACCCAAAATAAGTGCCACATTATCATCTCCAATATGATTTTCTCCCAAAGTCAAAGCCTCAGCAAGACCTCGTGGTGTTGACTGCACTTCAAAAGTAATGTGGATGCCATGCTTTTTAAACATTGATCCCAGCAAATTTAAAAATTGTCCCGAATGTTCCGGCGCTACAATAACCAAAATATCTTTAACCCCAGCTTTGATCAATGTGTTGAGAGGATAAAAAATCATTTGCCTATCATAAACTGGCAAGAGTTGCTTGCTCGTAGTTGCTGTCATTGGAAAAAGTCTTGTGGCTGTTCCGCCAGCCAACACTATTCCTTTCATTTTTCGCTTGCGTGTTTTTGATATGTCCCCCATAAGTTTATAAAAAGATTACTTTTTTAATTTTGAATTTCTAATTTCGAATTTCGAATCAAATCTTAATAATTTAATTTTTAATTCATTAAAACATTGAAACATTTACGCATTTATTCGAAATTCAAAATTCATACTTCAAAATTTATATGCTTGGGTATATTGGATATTTTTTGCAGAATTTTGTCACATCTTTTTTGATCTCAGCCAATGTTTTTTTATCATTATGCGCAGTGATGATGGCATCGATCCATTCTACTATCATTTTAATTTCTTTCTCTTTCATCCCGCGAGATGTGATCGCTTGAACACCAACTCGAATTCCACTTGGGTCCATCGGAGAGCGTGGATCATCAGGAATCATATTTTTGTTGACTGTAATGCCTGCCTCATCAAGTGCGTGCTCTGCTTCTTTTCCTGTCACCTCCTTACTTCCCATCACATCAATAAGCACCATATGATAATCCGTACCTCCAAACATAATTTTATATCCGCGCTTTGTTAATTCTTTTTCCAAAACCTTGGCATTTTTAACAACCTGTTTGGCGTAGGTTTTAAAGGCGGGTCGCAGAGCTTCTCCAAAAGCCACCGCTTTTGCAGCAATATTATTCATATGTGGTCCACCTTGAAAACCAGGAAAAGCTGATTTATCAATTGCTTTGGCAAACTCATTCTTACACATAATCATTCCTCCTCGCGGTCCACGAAGAGTTTTGTGTGTCGTCGTTGTTACAATGTCAAAATATGGCACCGGATTAACAATGGCTTTTCCTGCAACAAGCCCGGCAATGTGCGCAATGTCAAACATAGAAATTGCGCCAACCTTTTTTGCAATTGCCGCAAATTTTTTGTAATCAATTTGCCTCGTGTATGCGGAAAATCCAGCTAAAATTAATTTAGGCTTATACTTAACAGCCATTTTTTCTAATTCCTTGTAATCAATGAGTCCATCCTTGCCTGTTTTGTATCCAATAAAATTATATATTTGTGCAGACAACGTCAGTGGATGTCCGTGCGTCAGATGTCCACCGTGAGAAAGATCCATTCCAAGCACAGTATCTCCTGGTTTCAGAATTGCGTTATATGCAATCATATTGGCAGGAGCTCCTGAGTGAGGTTGCACGTTAACATGCTCGGCACCGAAAAGTTTTTTTGCGCGCTCTATGGCTAATACTTCAATCACATCAGTATATTGTTGTCCGCCATAATATCGCTTGCCAGGATATCCTTCTGAATATTTGTTTGTAAAAACGGATCCCAAAGCTTCAAGCACGGCCTTGGAAACATAATTTTCAGATGCAATTAATTCCATCCCCTCTTGCTGACGTTTCATTTCGCCAGTAATCGCATTGTACACTGCCTTATCTTGTTTTTTTAAATTTTTCATTTCCATATAAAGATTGTTTTAAATAAATCAATACTCAGTCCTTGTCATCCTCAGCTTGACTGGGGATCCAGCCCCACTTAATATCAGCGGTTTAGTAAATAAACACGTAACCTGGATTCCCGTTTTCACGGGAATGACATAGAAAAAAATATTATTTGATATTTTTTAAATCTAAGCGGATTTAGTTTTGTATTTATCAATGTTGAAACATATGGACGAGCAGCAGGTCTGGGAAACTCATCTGAACTTACAGGCACCACTTTCGTCTTGATCTTAGCCATCTTATATAATTCTACAACCGCTTCGTACCAAGTGCAAGGACCTTCATTCGCCACGTGATAAATTCCAAAAGGCTTTTCGGCTTCAATAATTTCTTTGGTTTTTTTCGCCAAGTCAGGCGCATAGGTGAAAAGGCCTGTTTCTTCATCGACGACTTCCTTCCTGCTTCCAGCATCACATCAAAAAAACTTTTCTTTGCAAACTTGGATTTAGCTGGCTTGCCGAACAATTTTGAAAGTCTGATAATATAATATTTCTCGCCATTTTTTTCAACTGCGTCTTCGCCCATTAATTTGCTTTTACCATAATTCTGCAGCGGTTCAGCAATTGCATTTTCATCAAAACCAATTTGAGGCACAAAACCTTCATGAAGTGAGCACGAACCGCAAGAACCACTGCAACCTGTTGGCTCTGGAATATCAGGATAACCAGAGAAAACATAGTCTGTGGAATATTGAACAAATGTTGCGTCCAATTTTTTGGCAATTTTTGCAAGATACCCCGGAGCTTTGCCATTTAGCATTTTTGCTTTGGCAAACTCATTCTTATCTTTCTCGCAAGCATCCACCGCATTATATGCCGCAGCATTCAAAATGATGTTAGGTGCAAGTTTAGAAATTTTCTCTTTCACTTGATTTTCATCAGTGATGTCAATTTGGTCAAAATCCCAAGCCGTCACTTTGTAATCAGTGTCGCTTTTGAAAATGTTCACAAGCTCTTGTCCAAGCATCCCATGGGATCCTATGATTAAAACCTTCATAAGGTTATAAAGTTCATAAAGTTATAAAGTTCATAAAGTCTAGCGGAACCCATAACTCTTGAAATGTGTTACGTGTTTATTATTTTCTCTAGATACTCCTTTGCTTTTAGCTGTTCTTCAAAAGAATTCTCCAATTCCAAGCTGATATAGTATGGCAAATATTGCCGATATTGTCCAACATAATCAAGCTCCTTAAACTTAGCCATAAAATGCCTGTCAAAACCAATAAAATAATTTCTTATATTAAACAGATTACTATTAACCGCTGAGATGTGACAGCATCCCACTGTATATTTTTTAAGCGCAGCCATAATCTGGACATATTCTGGTCGCTTACGAATTCTAGATGATTCTAGATGTGAAGCATCTAAGCATATTCCAGCACATTTTTCAATTATCTCAATTGGAAGCACGCAAAAATGATTTTCGACATATATTTTTGACAAATATTGCTGATACGTTGATACCGACGTATGCTTAATGTGCACATTATATAATTGAGTCTTATATTTATTTTCAAAAAGATCCAATTCCCACTTTTCCATATCATCTCGCAAATGTATATGAGGGATTTCCAAATCTTCAATACCTTCCAGCAATTTATACAGTTCTTTGCGCTCACCAATTTCAAGAAAAGTTGGAAAAAGTGCGATCTTCTTGATCCCAAATTTTTTCATTTCCTCCACTTTTCCTCGCCAATCAGACTTAGGTGTGGTGGTAAGTCCCAATAAAATTTCGTGTTTCATTTGCATATTTTTTCATTTTTTACAAATCACCAACCTCCTCCGCCGCCTCCGCCGCCACCACCACCTGAACCGCCAGATCCACCTGCGCCTGATGGCGAAGAAGTGCTGGCGGCAATGCCAGAAGACAAATCACTGATTGCACTATTTAAACTGTTGGAATCAAAATTAGCCATACTTCCCACATACCAAGCAGGCGCATAAGTATTGTAAAATTGCTCACCATAAATATCTTTCATTCTCTGAATCCAAATTTCAGTCATATCAAAAACAATCGCATAGGGCAGAAATTTTTCAAAAATGTTTTCTTTTTCATAAAAAACTGCACGATCCTTGTCTACTGTTTCCATAAACAACTTAAAGCCTTTAATTTCCCAATTAAGCTCCGCACCTGCATTTGTGCGTTTTGGCATAATTAGACCAAACAAAAAGATAACAATTCCACTCGTAATCATACTTATACCAAACCGACCAGTAGTCAACGGAATCAAGCCAATAAAAACAAAGCCACCACCAATTGCAGATAACATATAAGCGTAAGTTACTCCGGAAGGAGAAATTAATTTTTTCTCCTTCAACAAACCCTCACTGGCTTTTTTTATTTTTGGTAAATTGGTATAAAATTTATTTTTTAAAGAAGAAAGTGTAATCATATTGCCTTGTACGAAAACAGCCGCCAAAATTATTTTTTGCGCTTCATTTAGCAATTGCTCAGCAGCACTGTTTCCAGTTCGTGTTAACTTATGGTCCTTGGTAGTAAAAAACAAAATTTTATTTTTTACTTCTTCAATCGTAATAACTCCTTTGACTGCCAAATTTATTATTTCTGCCGTTATCAGGGAGTTGCCCATCCTGCCATTAGTTGAAAGCATACCAAGTTCAATTGGAGACAAACTACCAGGCGCTTCATATTCTGGAATAATAGCTTTATCAACCTTTGGATCCTTGCCATATTTCCACCACAATCGAAAACAAACAAGGAAGACAATGAGCGGAATTAAAAAATAAAAATATTGACCATAAGTTTGCCAAAATCCCGCAGTATACGGCGTGAAGATATTTTTAGAAAAAATTATAGAAGCTGTGACACCTTGTCTTTCCAATAAGGTTTTGACAGAATCAAATTCCAAAACGTTTGGTGCGCTCCAGTGAAAAGTTGCCGCATCTTTCGCCTTGGAACCAGCGCTTCCAGTATAATAATCAACAGTGGCATTTTGACTGTTTATTTCTTGCGGAAAAATTATTGCGGCGTGAAATTTATCCGTTTGCAAATCCCAAAAGTTTCCATTGAGATTCCAATATAATTCATCAAATTTTTGATTATCAAAACGAATTGTATTTTGAACCTTATAGCGAATAACATAAATATTCACCCCCTGCACTGCTACATTTGCATCGCCTATTTGCCAAGTTACTGTGCCATCACTAGAATTTTCACTAGTTTTGTATTTATAAGGCTGACCTTTTTCATTGGTAATGCTCAAAAGCTCAACCGGCGTTGAAACTTTTTTGCCTGCGATGACTAAACGCGTTGGCAAAATGCGAAAAATTCCATGCTTATTTACAACTGCACCACAATCAGCCGTGATTGTCTCCGTGACATCCAAAGAAGAATCTTTATTGACGATTATTTTTGAATCAAAATCCTGAATGTACCAATCTGTCACATTTTGGCGCGCTAAAGAAATTTTTGGAAATAAAAAGCATACGACGACAAGCAACACTAAAACGATTTTTTTTGACATATTTTTAACTTATAACTTATTGGCAAACACTATCACACTCGATAGTGTGATAGTGTTTGCCTGTTTTTATTTTTTTTGTTGGTTGCTGTATTGTTGGGAATAATATTTTTCATAATCTCCACTTTTGATATTTTTCCACCATTTTTCATTTTCTTGAAACCAAGCAATGGTTTTTTCAATGCCGTCTTCAAAAGTCATCTGGGGTTGCCAACCAAGCTCATTTCTTATTTTATCAAAATTTATCGCATAACGTTTGTCGTGTCCCTTTCTATCTTCAACATATTCTATCCAGCTTTCATCGCGACAAAGAAGCTTAAGGATGGTTTTAACAATTTCAATATTCGTTTTTTCGCCGTTACCACCCACGCAATAAGTTTCTCCGATTTTTCCTTTATGAATAATCGTATCAATTGCTCGACAATGATCTTCAACGTAAAGCCAATCGCGAACTTGTAATCCATCTCCATAAACAGGAATTTTTTTGCCCTCCATAAGATTAGTAACAACCAAGGGAATCAATTTTTCTGGAAAATGATACGGACCGTAATTATTAGAGCAATTTGAAATAGTGATTGGAAGGTTATGCGTGTGATAATATGCCCTCACCAAGTGATCTGAGCCAGCCTTAGAAGCACTATATGGCGAACGAGGATCATAAGGCGTCACCTCCGAGAAAGGCGCGTCTTGAGGCCCCAGGGACCCAAAAACCTCATCTGTGGAAACGTGGTGGAAGCGCAAATTTCCTGCCTTCTTGGCCGCTTCAAGCAGGGTATGCGTTCCTATCACATTTGTACGTACAAACGCCGCTGAGTTCAAAATAGAGCGGTCTACGTGCGATTCTGCGGCAAAATGCACGATAATATCAACTTCTTTGACTAATTCATCCACCAAGTCTGCATTGCAAATATCGCCCTTCACAAATCTGTGACGGGGATTGCCTTCCAACTCTTTCAAATTTTCCAAGTTGCCAGCATATGTCAGCGCATCCAAATTGACAACTTCATAGTCAGGATACGTCTTAAGAATATAATGGACGAAATTGCTGCCAATAAAGCCAGCACCACCAGTAACGAGAATTCGCATAATTTCAAATTCCAAATATCAAATTTCAAATCAATTTCCAATTCCAAATGAAAAAATTAAATATTTAAACATTTGTCATTCATTTCTAATTTGAAATTTTTAATTTGATATTAAGTTCATTATTAAAAAGGAGAGATAAATGTCTTAAACTCTTGCGCCCTAGCGTCCTTGTCTGACAAAATTGGATTTTCTATTGGCCTGCCCGCAGTTGCTACAGCGTTGCAGGCGGGCCAAAATATTTTTAAATCTGGATCATTCCAGGCAATTGCACCTTCACTTTCTGGAGCATAAAGATTATCACATTTATACTGAAATTCCGTATAATCTTCCAGTGTGCAAAATCCGTGTGCAAATCCGCGCGGCACAAAAAGCATACGATGATTGTTATCAGTAAGTTCAAAGCCTTCCCATTTTCCAAAAGTTGGCGAATCTTTTCGTAAATCCACAATCACATCATATGCCGCACCCTTGGTCACTCGTACCAATTTAGCTTGAGCATTGGGTGGATTTTGATAGTGCAATCCTCGCAAAACACCCTTAGTGACAGACATTGAATGATTATCCTGAACAAAATCAGCATCTATTCCTTTTTCTGTAAACTCTCTCTTTGAATATGTTTCGGTAAAAAATCCACGCTCATCATCAAAAACCCTAAGAGTTATAAGAAACGCACCTTCCAATGTTGTTTTTTCAATTTCCATATTTTTACTTGTCATTCCGGACTCGATCCGGAATCCCGAACTTCAATGCACTCTCCTTTCTACCTCGAGAGATCCTGAAACAAGTGCAGGATGACATATTTTATTATTAAGCAATATTCTAATCATAATATATTTCAAAGAAAAGAAAAAGAGGCATAATCTTACGATAAAGATTATGCCTCTTTTTTAGAACTTCACTATGACACAAAAACATCTTCAAGTATCCTGAACGGTTCAAGCAATAAACCGAGACAATATCCAGTGTCTCTTTTCGGATAAACAGGCTTGCATCCACCAACCATCAAATCAAGTTCTTGTTTATATTGTTTTCCCAGACGACATATCTGCGCCGCAAATCTTGGGCAACAGTAATGAGTTGCGATGATGTGCACACTCACCAATTTGCCAGAATTAGTTTTTTTCAAAAAAGCAAACAGCTCCTGCATTGGTTCATTTTCTCCCTCACGAGAAGTAACAACAAGTTTTTCAAATGGAACTCCCTCATCTTGAAAAATTTTCCAAATTCCATATTTAGACGTCACAAAAATTTCATTAATTGTTTTGTTTTTAAATAACTCAAGGGTTTTTTGAGCAATTGCACTCGCGTCTGCATCGCCATACACAAAAGGAATAAAACCGATTCTGCGACTTATTTCCTCCATAGTACACCTCCCTATTTTTATTTAAATCAGCCACCAAAAATCGCTTCTTTTCTTCGAGCCCAGATGCCATTTATGATTTTGCTTATTTTTCTTCTGGCTTCTTTTGCTGCTTCAATTTCCTCTTGACAATGGCGTATTGTTCTTGCATCCTTACCTTTGTAGGGAGATTTGCTTGCAACAAGTTTAACAAAAATCCTAAGTGACTCCATTTCCTTTTTTTCTGCGATAGTCACTGTCCATTTATTTGCTAAATTTTTAAAGTACTGCATAAAACCCTCCTCTCTTAGCACTACGCTATTTTTCAAATATTACACCATCTCATTTAAAAATAATATCACTGTTTATAATTCCAGAAAAGTCTTTTCGCGATCCATCAGATTTTATAAGATGAAAATTTATCGGCGTATCATTAAGGCCGGCTTGCTTTTGGATTTTCAATTCATAATCATATCTAAAGGACTGCGGCAAAGCATAATTAATTTCAACAGTCTTTGATGTTCCAATCGGCACTCGCACAATCGATCCAAAATATTTTTTGCCAAACTCGCTGCCAAATTTTGTGTCATCAAAATTGTTCTGCGCAATGAGCCACGAATTTTCCGGGACATACACACGCAAATAATCCGTATAATCACGCGTCATCCAATCTTTCTGCTTAGCGGTATGCTCATATGTGATTTTTAATTTAGCAGTTGGAATATCTTTTGACAGATCAACAATATAATCAATTGAGCGCTTTACATAATAATCACTTTTAAAGGAGCCCAGATTTGCATCCACAGTCATCAGATAATCTTTCTCCCAAGTCGAATCAACTGCGCCCGCCCAGTTGGCATCCTCGATCCTTTTTTGCAAATTAGCATCTTTAAAATAAAGTTGTATATCTTTTTTATTTAAATCCTCCAAAAGAATTTTTGCCAATTCTATTTTTTGCAAAACAGTGAAAGAAAAAACTCTTTTTTCAATTTCATTGGCCAAATCAGACATTACCAATTTTCTCTCACCTCGATCAATCCCCTGCTGCTCAAAAGCTTTCTCCACTTGATATTCCAATGACAAGATTGCATTTTCACTGTTGTATGTTCCAGGATATCCATCAATGGATATCGGACCTGTTATTTTCAAAATGGAAGACAAGACATTTGCAGTAACCGCAATCACACCATCGAAGTTTTCTTGTCCTTGTCCCATATGATAAAACTCTTCGGCTTTTTTGGCATTTACTGCAAAATCAGGAGAAAAATTGCTGTCGCGCATTTTCCAAGCATTAACTTTCAAAATTTCCAGTATTGGATAGGGGGGCGTCAAAATGTTTGCGACTAGCATATCGAAATTGGAAAGATCATACGTTTCCATCGAAACAACTTTTCCATTTTTCAATTTAACAACTCCAAAAGCTCCGATAAATCCACCACCAGGCCTGATCTCCATATTGTTTTGGAACAGCACCAGCAAAGTTTTTTCCTTGTCATCATTTCTAAGCAAAAAATCTCCAACCGTCGCAAACGATTGATATTGAATTTTTTGAGAATCATCTATTGGCAAAAAATTCAAAATATTTTCTATGCTCGAAGTTACTCCCTTATTTTGAGTATTCCAATAAAAATACCAGCCACTCAAAAAAACCGCTGACACAACCCAGAAAATAACCCAGAATTTTAAGGAATACTTTTTCATAATAATATGATACGAATATGCAAATGAATGCGAATGATACGAATATGCAAATTGATGCAAATGCAAAAATTAGCATATTTGCGTATTAGCATAAAATTCGCGTCATTAGTATTTCTATATTTTTCCTTTCAAGAGTTCATTTAAGCGCTTTTTCAATTCCTCAGAAGTTGGCTCTTTTGTTTCTTTGGCAGCCAAATCCTGCTCAACCTCCATTGGTTGGGATTGAATTTGTTCTGCTGGCATTGCATATTCAGTAAAAAATGAATCGTCAGCAATCGGAAGATTATCCGGAGCGGCAGCATTTGCCTTGTGGCTAGCAGGCCCGCCTGCATCGTTATGCGAAGCATTTCGGGCAGGCCCGTCCGCATCGCTACGTGAAGCGTTGCGAGCGGGCATTTCAGGGAAGTTTGGATATTTATCAGGTTCAATTTGTTTTGTTATTTTTTTCATCTCCTGAATTTTTTTGTCAGCTTCTGGAACTGGAGCAATATCTTGCTCAAAAACAAAAGATTCTTCCGCTTGTTGGCTGCGATAAAGATTATTAAGTGATTCCAATTCTTTTTCAACTGGCATTTCGGGATTTTTTTTGAAATCAAAAAAAGAATGCATTTTTGAAAAATCAGGTTTTTTGATTGATAATTTATTGCCGCCAAAAACGAGTTCTTGCAAAAGCCCAGAAATTGAGAAGCCAGCAATAATACTAAAGATAAAGAGCCAAAACCAATTTGAAACTTGAACTCTGGTGATTGGACCATCAATAATTCTCAAATCAACATCCTTTTTTATATTATAATAAAAAGCTGAAGTATCAAAAAGAGTGCGAGTTGTTTTGTTCACCAACTGAACAGAATCAGCTTCGCGAGAGGTGGTGATTGCAACCTTGATAACAGAAGCGTCAAAGCCAGCTCGCTCAACTGTTAACATTTCATTCCATCTCGCTTTTCTTTTTTGCGGAGAAAGTCCCTCAGCAACATCGCGCATATCAGAATTGTTTTTTAGCATCCTGTCATAAAAAGTCAAAGTCTTAGGAAGTTCAGAAATATTACTGACAATTTGCGCCCGTTGCTGAGCAGCAACTTGAGATTTAGCACTAATCAAAATTGAGATTTCACTGTGATATGTTCTAAACGAATCAATCAGCAGTAAGAAAAAAACAGCTGAAAGGATTGCTCCAACCACCAATACTCGCGCCGATAGGCCAACACGATCGATTATTTTTTTCTGAGTAAGTTTTTCCATTTCCATATATTTTTTTCTAAAATTATTTCCTTCTCGCTAATTGCCTCACTATTTAATACCGCTTTTTTCTGGGAATATTTTTGCGCAAGCTTTTTAGATCGCTCACCCACTGCAGAAACTTCTTCGGAGCGACTGAGTAAATATGCCAAACGATCACGAAGATTCAAAACTGATTTTGTTTTAAAGAAAAAACCATCACTACCAATAATCTTAACATTTTCCTTTGCATCACTTACTAGTGGAGCAAGCCCATATCCCATCGCTTCCATCAAAGCATCTTGAGACAAAACTGCCTCGGCTGGCTGCACATAAAGATACGCGGATGAAAACAATTGCTTGATTGTACTTTTCTTTCGAGCACAAAAGAAAATTATATTATCCCTTCTCTCACTAATCGTTTTCAAATATTTCACATAATCCTCATCATCAACCTCATCTCCATTTGCTGCAATTGCCAATTT
>Ga0076173_121_pt1 | contig 15972 bp, 18 predicted proteins | sample RifGroD2_FD_67770 | JGI IMG/M metagenome (GOLD analysis project Ga0076173, IMG submission 67770) | Parcubacteria bacterium GW2011_GWD2_38_11
TTTAGAAATTTGGTCATTGGAAATTGTTTAGAAATTAGAAATTAGAAATTAGAAATTGAAGTAAGATATGGCAGATGAAATTAAAACAACTGAAGAAGTGATGGCTGAAGTTTCTTTGGAAACTGAGGTTGTTGGTGCTGCTGAAGCTGAGCAAGCTACAGAAGCGGAAACAAAGAAGAAAAAGAAGAAGCTAAAAAGACAAATTTTGAAAGGCCAGGCTCATATTAAATGCACCTATAACAATACGATGGTGATGATTTCTGATGCTAATGGAGCAATGCTTGGATGGTCAAGTTCTGGACTTTTGGGATTTAAAGGCGCAAAGAAAGCAACTCCATATGCAGCAACACAAGTTGTGCATGATGTTTCAGAAAAAGTTAAGAAATATGGTATGCATGAGTTAGATGTTTTCGTTAGAGGCGTTGGAAGCGGACGCGAATCATCAATTCGATCATTGGCAAACAAGGGTTTCGAGCTTACTGCAATCAAAGATGTAACCCCAATTCCTCATAACGGATGCAGAGCTAAAAAACCAAGACGAGTATAATAGATAACTAACAACAAACGACTAACAACTAATAACTAACGACAGGCAAACACAACTGAAATTAAGAAAGTTGTAAGTAGTCAGTTGTAAGTTGTAGGTTAATTTTTATGGCACGAGATTTATTAGGATCAAAATGTAAGAGATGTCGCAGGGCTCAAGAAAAGCTTTTCTTGAAAGGTGACCGATGTAATAGCGCAAAGTGTGCTATTTCGCGTCGTCCATATGCTCCTGGTGTTCATGGTAAGAATATTTCCCGAGGACTTAGTGAATTTGGAAAACAACTTGCAATGAAACAACGCATCAAACGTATGTATGGAGTTTTGGAGAGACAGTTTCGCAAGCACTATGATGAAATTAGCAACAAACCTGGTGTTACCGGTGACCTGCTGATGAGTCGACTTGAAATGCGATTAGACAATGTGGTTCGCAAAATGGGACTTGCATCTTCTCCAATTCAAGCCAGGCAATTGGTGACTCATGGGGCATTCTTGGTTAATGGAAAAAAACTTACAATTCCTTCTTGTTGGGTTAAGGTTGGCGACGTGATTTCAGTTAAAGAATCAAAGAAAGGAAATGCATATTTCGTAAATCAGATTCAAACTCTAGCCAATAAGAAAGATTTTCCGCGTTGGATTCAATTCGATCAATCAAAGTTGGAAGGCAAGGTTATTTCATTGCCAACCCGCGAAGATGTGGGAGTGCATGTTGATCCGCAAATGGTTGTTGAATCATATTCACGATAATAATATTTTTGTTTAGAGCTTATTTAACTTTTTTAATTGAAAAACACTTTTCTTGTTCCGCTTAGCGGGATGATTAATGTGTTAGAAAGAGGATATGCAAATAGTGTCGCTTCCTCAAAAGCCAAAATACACCCCAATTGATGAGAATAGTGGGAAATTCGAAATTATGGGATGTTATCCGGGTTATGGTATGACCCTTGGTAATGCGCTTAGGCGTGTTCTTTTAGCATCTTTAGAGGGTGCAGCAGTTACATCAGTGAAAATTAAGGGAGTTTCTCATGAATTTTCAACTCTTGATGGAGTTATGGAAGATGCAGTACAAATTATTTTGAATCTTAAAAAGATTCGCTTCAAAATGCACAGCGAGGAACCTGTAAAAGTTAGCCTTAAATTCAAGGGTGAAGGAAAGGTGACTGCAAAGGAAATTAAATGTCCTTCAAGTGTGGAAGTTGTTAATACTGATCAGGTTATTGCTACTGTTACTGATAAGAAAGTTGAATTTGAGATGGAATTGGAAATTTCCCGTGGTTTAGGATATGTGCCAATCGATCAACAAAATAGACCGGAAAAGGAAATTGGTGTTATTGCGATTGACGCAGTTTACACACCGATTCGTCGCGTGAATTATGAGGTGGAAAATATGCGCGTTGGAAAAAGAACTGATTATAACAAAATTACGCTTGAAGTTGTTACTGACGGAAGCATTACTCCCGAGGAAGCATTCAAAAAAGCTGTTGTTATTTTGGTAGAACAATTTTCAGTGCTTGGTGGTATTGAAGTGGTTGAAGAAGTTAAGGAAGTTGAAGCAAAAGAAGCTGTGATTGTTGAGGAAAAAGTTGCTGTAGAGGAGGCTGTTGATCCTTTGAAAATCAAGGTTACTGAACTGAAAAATCTTTCAACAAGAACGCTTAATGTACTTGAAGCAAGTAAAATTGCTAAAATCAAGGACATTGCAAAATTAAATGAAGAAGGATTGCTCGCATTGGAGGGTATGGGCGACAAGGGAGTAAAGGAAATTAAAAAAGCTATAGGAGAATTTGGAATAACATTGAAGCAATAAACTAACAACTAACAACCAACAACTGACAACTGGGATCACGAACGAAAGAGTTGTGAGTTGCAAGTTGTAAGTTATGAGTTAATATTATGAATCATCTTGGAAGAACAAGAAAATTTAGCAGAGTGAAAAAACAACGAGTAGCGCTTCTTAAAACGCTCTTGGGTAGTTTTATTATGAAAGAAAAGATAACAACTACTGAAGCAAAAGCAAAAGAAATCAAGCCAATGATGGATAAACTTATCACTAAAGTGAAAAAGATATCTAATGATGAGACGAAAAAGGTTGCTGTGCTTAGAGATTTAAGAAAAAACCTTCCTTTGGTTGCCGTTAAAAAACTTTCTGGTGAGTTTGCCCAAAAGTTTTCTCAGCGTCAAAGTGGTTATACTCGAATATTGAAAATTGCACAAAGAAAAAGCGATGGAGCACAGATGGCAGTAATAGAATTTGTGTAAATGACTAACAACTAACAACTAACAACTGACAACCAAATACAATCAATCAACAACGGAAAATACTTGAATTAAGTTGTGTGTTGTAAGTTGTAGGTTATAAGTTAATATATTAAGAACAGACAATATCATCTCTTTGATGCTCAGGGAAAAGTGCTAGGCAGACTGGCAACTGAAATTGCAAAGATATTAAGTGGCCGAAATAAGGTTGACTACGTTCCTCATATTGATGGAGGGGATTTCGTTATTGTTATCAATGCGGACAAGGTTCGTGTTACTGGTAATAAAATGGAAGGAAAAATTTACCACAAATACAGTGGATATCCTGGTGGAATTTCATCAATTGCCCTTAAGGATTTGTTGGTTAAGGATGCTGGTAAAGTTATCCAAAATGCTGTTTATGGAATGCTTCCAAAAAACAAGCTTAGGGATAAAATGATGCTTCGTTTGACCGCTGTTGCTGGAGAAGATCATGGATGCAAGACAACTATCAATATAACACATTAAAAAGCTTATTAGGCATTAGCTTCTCAGCTTTTTAGGTTTTGATCCTAAAAAGCTAAAGGCTAAAAAGCTAAAACCTGATTTTATGGCAGTAAAAAAAGTAGAGAAAACTGAAAAAGTTGTAAAACCTAAAGCAGTGAAGGCTGTAAAGCCAAAAGCTCCTGCCCGCAATGCTGCGCATAGCGCTGCAGGCGGGGAGAAGGTTATTAAGGTTGCAAAAAAAGTTGTCAAAAAAGAAGCAGTTTCAGAAGTTCCTGCCCGCAATGCTTCGCATAGCGATGCAGGCGGGGAAAAGGTTGCTGCTGCGCAGGTAGTTAAGGAAAAGGCTGTAAAAAAGATTGCTGGTGTTTATTTTTATGCCGTTGGACGAAGAAAAACTTCTGTTGCTCAAGTGCGATTGTATGAAAATGACAAGGCTACTGAAAATGATATCATTATCAATGACAAAAAATTGAAAGATTATTTTCCAACAATTTCACTTCAAAACAATTTACTCTCGCCGCTTAAGGCTGTTGGAATGCATAACAAATTTTCAATGACAGTGTTGGTGCGAGGAGGGGGCGTGACTGGTCAAGTTGAAGCAGTTCGCTTGGGAATCGCTCGTGCATTGGTTGTTTTCAATGTTGAACTCAAAAAGACCTTGAAAGATCTCGGACTTATGACTAGAGATGCCAGAGAAGTTGAACGAAAGAAAGCCGGACTCAAGAAAGCTCGCAAAGCTCCACAGTGGGCAAAACGATAGTTTATATTACAATTATGAAAGACACTTCGAGAGAGGTGTCTTTTTTTGTCTATTTTCTTTAAATTTCGTAGCTATATTTTTTGTGGCTAATGAAGATACTGTGGCAAAAACTTCGCTCTTCGCTAAAATTTACACTTCGCGCCTACGTCTGCTGACGGGCGCTCCGTTTCAAAATTTCTTAACGCTCATCACTTGTTTTTCGCCTACGTACTTCATATGCCAAAAAAATACAGATACAAAATTTATGTGATTTTAATGTGTAAATAATGCCTAAGATAAAGCATTATTTGTATGTGAAAAATTTACTATTGACTTTTGGCTGAAAAAGGAGTATAATTTAAAATCAGTGAAAAAATGACAAAAGTAGTTGATTTAATAATCTAAAGTCGGCGGACTGATGCGCGGAAAGGGAGGTGGTAACTTATGTGTAATGATATTCCTCGCGTGGGCGTTTTTATTGATTATCGAAATCTTTATTATGGTGCTAAATTGGGCTTAAGGACTACAAAAATTGATTTTCGCAAAGTAAAGAACAAGGCTTTAAATGGGAGAGTTCTAAGACATGCATTTTTTTATGATATTATTAATTCGGATGATCAATTGGGAACTGATATACAAAAAAAATTACATAATGCCTTGATGGAAATTGGATTTACAGTTAGATCCAAATCATTAAAGGTTTATAGGCACCATCTTAGAAGTGTTCCAGTTAGAAAGGGTGATTGGGATCTTGGTATAGCTATGGAAATTCTTGAACTCGCCCCATATCTTGATGTTGTGGTTATTGTTTCTGGTGATGGAGATTTTGTTCCATTGGTTAAACATCTTCAAAAATATTATGGTATAAATGTTGAATGTATGTCAGTAAAAGAGTCGTTAAGTGCTGAACTTGCTGCAGAGGTCAATCAATGTATTATTATTGATGAATACTATAAAATGCATAGATAAAAAAATCTTACACATAGCGGCTTGTGAATTGTCTAGAAACCTAGACTTTTCACAAGCCGTTTTTTAATACCAAAAAACGCATCTCACAATGCGTTTTTCTTTTTGTCATTCCCAGCTTGCTGTGCCCGCCTTTGGAGGGACTGGGAATCCAGCCCCACTGAATATCATAATTCTAGCAATAAACACGTAACATGGATTCCCGTTTTCACGGGAATGACAATGCGGGTGCGTTTTTCTTGTGTGTATTTTTTCTAAGAAGCTATAACCTACAACCTAATTCCTAACTCCTGAGTTTTAATTCTGCACCGTGCTTGTCCCAGTCGTTGGGAAGAAGTTTTGAAGAAAGGTTGTGCGTTCTGGGAAGTAGATGGCATGGAGAGAATTTTGTCCAAGGTCATTTTTTTCGGTGTAATACAATTTTCCGTCTGTGAAATTGTTCACCAAAAGAGAAGTGCTGTCGTTGAGTGAAAGCACGTCCATCATATTGCGATGATCGCGGTTGTCAATTTCGATTAATTTGATCTTGTTGTTGTTTGTAAAGAGTATATGCTCATAATCCCTGGTCCATTGAACATTTCCAATTGTGTCTGAAAATTTGGTGATGGACATTGTTTCGTCTTCATTTCGAATCGGTTGCACTTCCCATTTTCTGACAAAATAAGTAGAAATTTCATTATTGTTCCAAAAGAGCAATTTTTTACCATCATCGGAAAACTGGCTGCCCGTAGCATTGTCAGAGAGTTGTTTGAAATAAATATCTCCTTCTTCACCTTTGTTGTATATGTATAAATCATTGCTTTTGTTGAGAAACACAATGCGGTCTTCGTCGTATATGATGATTTGATATGAGGGGTCGTTCATATTTTCAGGACCAGCGGTGGTGATTTGAGTTGCAGTATCTGTGGCGTCAAAACTTGTTTCATATATGATGCCTTCAGGTAGTTGTAAATAGAACAGGTTTTTTGGTGTCAGGTCGTAGCTGGCAATATTTTGAGCTACAAGTTTTTTATTTTGCAAATCATTGAGATCCAGTCGATACAGATTATTTTCTGACATATAAAAAAGCACATCTTTGCTTTTTGGATCCCAACGCGAATGAGAAAGATTGTTGTCGCCGGTCAAATCTCTAAGATTGACGATAGCTTCCGAATTGTCGACTGAAGCGATAAAATAATTTTTTTCATTTTCTTTATTGATAGCAGGAATGATGAGCCTGTGTGCTTCGGGGGACCATTCGATATTTTCTTTTTCATTAGTTGTAAAAATGTAATCATCTGCGGCAAAAACTTGATTCATCTCAAGTGTTCCCGGGTCGAAAATTTTCACGAAAAAGATGTTTTCAACTTGCTGAGAAAAGGCTGCCAGATTTTTGCGAGGTGAGATGAAGAATTTTTGAATTCCAGCTGATTCATAATCTTCGCGAGCATAAGAATCTTGAGCAAGGACAACATTCCAAAATTCTGTGGAAATTCCGCTATGCACTGATATTTTTTTTGACCAACTTTTATATCCGGGAGATTTTATTTCAAGCATATAGTTTCCTGGGTTGACACCCCCTATATGATAAGAATTGTTGATGCGATTGAATGATTTTGATGGCATTAATATCCCATCCACGTATACATCGACTTGTTGAGGGGTGGTTTTCATTGTAATTGAGCCGGCATACACAAAAATTCCACTTTTAAAATTGAAGCGGTAGCCAAAGGCGTATCCTATAATAGAGGCTGCAGTAAGCCAAAAAAGGACCACAAGTGTCCAAAAAAAGATTGTTTTAGGTATTTGTGAATCATTCATACTGGTGAGTATTATATCTTTTATTCATAATTTTGTCCACTGTGAAAAATCCTTGCGAATAGTGATAAATACGAGTAAAATATACACATAAGCTGACAAACTTAATATTTTAGGACTTACGCATTTTCTCAACAATTTCTTTTTTGGCACGCTTTTGGATGAATACTCAATATCCAAAAGCTCAAAGAGTCGCTGTCGCCAACTATTGGCCAAAAAATAAATGTTTCGAAACGCGTAACTTCTTTATTATTTATACTTTATGCAACTGGATAAACTTTTTTTGAAATTTGGACTTGCTAGTAGTGCTGCTGAATTAGTGACCTTAGTGCTCGTTCTTCTAGTTTTAAGTACGCTTTTTTGGCTTTTGGTTGGGCGGTTTCGTTTGCATAATTTTTTGATTAATATGTATATTTCTCTTGCAATTTTGCAAGTTATTCCAAATGACGCGATGGCTTTTTCTAAAAATTCTTCTATCTTAGTTTTTCTTATTTCTGTTGTCTTGCTTACTTTGCTCAACAAATACCTGTTTGACATTCATCAATCCGGCAGTGGTCTTGCTCTTTGGCAGGTTTTTGCAATGAGTTTTTTTGAAGTAGTTCTTTTGCTCAGTATTATTATTTCATTTTTGCCAGCCAAGGAGGTTACATTATATATCTCTAAAAATTCTCTAAGTTATTTCATTGATCCTTTGTGGCGTTTGGTGTGGATGATTGCACCATTAGCCTTCTTGGTATTTGTGAGAAAAAGAGAAAAATAGCTCGCTTTGCGAGAATTTCCAAATCCAAATTTCCAATTTCCAAAAAATTTTCAATAATCAATTTTTCAAACAAAAAAATCCCCAAAAGGGATTTTCGTTTTTGTGGGCACAGATCGTTACGCGTCATTCACTCGCCGCCGCTCGTTCATTCCTTGTCCTGGGCAGCGCTGAATGCTCGTATTCCTCGCATTCATCGACGCACGCTGCGTTGCCTTTCTGCTGAAAGTCAACTTGCTTAGCTTCTGCCCGTTCGAATCCCTCTGTGCACAAAACAAAAAAATCCCCTGAAGGGATTTTCGTTTTTGTGGGCACAGTTTGTTGCGCGTTATTCACTCGTCGACACTCGTTCATTCCTTGTCCTCGGTGGCGCTAAATGTTCCTATGGTCACATTTATCGGCGTTCGCTGCGACAATTTTCTGCTGAAAATTCTCTAGCTCACTGCCACCGGTTCGAATCCCTCTGTGCACAAAACAAAAAAATCCCCTGAAGGGATTTTCGTTTTTGTGGGCACAGAGGGATTCGAACCCCCGACCATCGGCTTAAAAGGCCGCTGCTCTACCAACTGAGCTATGTGCCCGCATAATATGCGAATCCTGAAAGTTTTTATGTACAACAGTGTTTATTATATCAGAAATAAAATAACCGTCAACACCTCTGGATTCTTTCTGATTTCTTTGCTATAATTCAAATATTGAATAGCAATTATAAACATCAAAAATAGTATGATAAAAAAAATATCTTTAGTTGCGGCAATAATTGCGTTTACCGTTTTCTTGTCTGGTTGTAGTTTTAGTGAGACGCTTTTGCCAGATAAGAACACTATGGAAAATGCGACAGTGATCAAAACTGAAGATGGTGGTGCGATCTGGAATCCGAAAATAAAAATTGATGATAAGAAAAACATTGCTGGGGTGGACATCTTATCGATGGCGATACATCCAAATGACCCAAACATTGTTTATATTGGAACAATGTCCAATGGACTGTTCGTTTCAAAGGATGCTGGTGAAAGCTGGACAGCGGTGGCATATCCAGACAAGGCGTATGGTTTAGTTTTTGATCCAATAACTCCTGATGTGATGTATGGCAGCGGAGTTTTTAATGGGCGAGCAAAAATCTTTAAGCGACTTGCTGAAGGTCAGGAGTGGAAAGAGGTTTATACTGAGCCAGCAGATGGCACAATCATTTCTTCGCTTGCGATTAATAGATTCAATCCTAGCGTTCTTTATGCGGGAACAAACGAGGGAATTGTTGTAAAGACAACTGATGGTGGACAAACTTGGGTTAATTTAAAAATCAATCAGGATATTACTGCTCCTATAACAAGTATTGTTTTTGACCGGGCAAATGATCAACACGTTTTCTTCGCACTTTTTCAAGAAGGAGTTTTGGAAACAAAAAATGCTGGTGCTAGCATTGAAAACATCACTGAGAAAATTGACACTAAAAATAACACTTCGAGCATATATAGTCTTGTGGCTGACCCATATTTAGGCGGGGTTGTATATGTCGGAACAGATGCTGGAATTTTTCGCAGAAACGGTGATGGTTCTTGGAGCGCAATGAATCTGATTGAAAGCTCCAAAGCTTTTGCCATAAGGTCAATTGCAATAAATCCAAAAAATTCCAAGGAAATTATGTATTCTTCTGCTAAGGCAATATATAAATCAATAGATAGTGGAACAAAATGGGCCACATTTCAGTTGGACACCGCCAAGGAAATCAGTGTTTTGAAATATGATGTGACAGATCCAGCAAAAATTTATGCCGGACTAAGAAGTTTCTAAAATAACTAACAATCAATAACTAATAACTAACAATAGCAAAAGTATGTATAATGAAATTATAAATCTTCATAAGGAAGATTTGGAAAAATCAATCGAACATTTTAAGGGTGAGGCTGGAAAAATAAGAACTGGTCGAGCCAATCCATCATTGGTTGAAGATTTATTGGTGGATTATTATGGAGCCAAAACTCCGCTTAAGCAGATTGCTAGCATCAACACTCCTGAGCCAAGGACTATCGCTATTCAACCATGGGATAGGGGCGCCCTTGCAGCCATTGAAGGCGCAATCAGAAATTCTGATCTTAATATGAATCCTACTAATGATGGAGTTTTGGTGCGAATTAATATTCCAATGCTTACTGAGGAAAGAAGAAGAGAAATGGTGAAAATGCTTAATCAAAAAGGAGAGGAAGCACGCATTGCCATTCGCTCTATTCGCGAAGAAATTTTGAAGGAAATTAAAGATGCCCAAAAGGCAGGTGAAATTTCTGAGGACGATGAATTTGCTGGTAAAGAAAAATTGCAGATACTTGTTGATGAATATAACAAAAAAATTGAAGAACTTCGCGCTAAAAAAGAAGTGGAAATAATGACAGTATAGTGATAGAATTTCAAATATCAAATTTCAAATATCAAATGAATTTCAAATGTACTAATTTTTTGAGCATTTATTAATTTAGTCATTGATTTGAAATTTGAAATTTGTAATTTGATATTGGCTTGTATAATTTGAAGAAAAAATAATAAAAAAATATATGTTAACTCTTTTTGTTTTTCTAATAATTCTCGGTCTGTTGGTTTTTGTCCACGAGCTCGGACATTTTGTGGTGGCACGTAGAAATGGCATTAAATGTGAGGAGTTTGGTTTTGGTTTTCCTCCGCGCGCTGTTGGTTGTTATTTTAATGAGAAAAATAAAAAATGGGAAATTGTTGCTGGTAATAAGCATATTGAATCCAAAAATACGATTTATTCTTTAAATTGGTTTCCGCTGGGAGGTTTTGTGCGAATTAAGGGTGAAGATGGTGAGGGAAAGGCAGACAAGGATAGTTTCGCGGGCAAATCGGCATGGGTCAGGATTAAAGTTTTGGCTGCTGGAGTGATTATGAATTTCATATTGGCATGGGTGTTGTTTTCACTGTTGTTATTTTTGGGTATAAATCAGGAAGTTGATCAAAATGATACAACAGTAACAGGCGCTAAAATTCAGATTGCTACCGTTGTTCCCAAGAGTCCTGCCTATGAGATGGGTATTCGCGAAGGTGATACGGTTGTTAAATGTGTTGGGGATGATTCCAGATGTGCTCAAGCTTTTTCTAATATTGCTCAGATGCAAACTTTCGTGGCTGATAATAAGGGAAAGAAAATTACTTTTGAAATTTTGCGTGGCAATAAGACCTTGAATTTAACTGGCACCCCAAGACTTGAATCGCCAGTTGGAGAAGGACTTTTGGGTGTAGGTCTTGCGCAAACTATTTTTGTAAAGTATTCATTTTGGGAAGCTGTTAAGCAGGGCCCATTGGTTATGTGGAATGTGATGTTGATGATGGGGGTTGTGATTGGAAATATTTTTGCAGGGGATACTTCAAATATTGGTGGGCCTTTGGCAATTGCGCATTTCACAAAGCAAGCCACAGCTCTTGGATTTTCTTCACTTGTTCAATTGGCTGCACTTCTTAGTATAAACTTGGGAATTGTGAATATTTTGCCAATTCCAGCGCTTGATGGAGGTCGTATCCTGTTTATTTTAATTGAAAAAATCAAAGGTTCTCGCGTCAGCCAAAAAACTGAAAATGCGCTGCACACAGCTGGCTTCTTATTGCTGATGATGCTGATGGCATATTTAGTTGTGAGCGACTTGATGCGTTATGGTTTGAAGGGGATATTTTAGTTTTTCTGATGTATTTTCCTAAAAATATTGACCCTTGACCCCGTTAGAGATTTCAAATGTAAAATTCTGTGATTAATTTGTAGTTTGTAATGCTTTTGTAGTTTGTAATTTAAGCAAAATACGGGAAATCTCTAACGGGGTTGACAGTCATCATTTTTTTAGATATGATAGATGTGTTCTCAAATCATAAAAAGTATGGTTTTTGCCGCTACGAGCGGTATTTTTTAATCACTATAATCACTAAGAAAAAAAGAAATGGTACGATTTATTACTAAAGAAGGATTAAAAAAACTGAACGACGAACTTGAAGATAGAAAAATTCGTCTAAGACAGGAAATTGCACAAGCTATTAAGGAAGCTAAGGAGCAGGGAGATTTGAGTGAAAATGCTGAATACGCTGAAGCAAAATCACAACAAAATGAAAATGAATCACGTATAGGGGAACTCGAAATGGTTATTAAAAATTCTCAAGTTGTTGAAAGAGATGATTCTCAAAAAGGAGCCCAGATGAGTAGTGTTGTTAAGGTTAAATTTAATGGAAGTGAAATGGAATTCACGATTGTGGGTTCCAATGAAGCTGATCCTGCAAATTTCAAAATCTCAAATGAATCTCCACTTGGAAAAGCATTTATGGGAAAAAATGGTGGAGACACGGTTGATGTGACAACTCCAAAAGGTGTTATTACTTATAAAATTATTTCCGTAAAATAGTTTCTTGTAAAATATTTTACATATTAAAATCCAGCTTAGGCTGGATTTTTTTTATTATTTTTAATGGATCACTCTCAATATGGGATTCTAAAAAGCATTATTTGAAATAATATTTTTTGTTTCGCCTGTTTCCTCTTTCGGCACGCTCTTGGCCAAAATTTATGGCCAATCGCTCTTGATTGCTATTTCGCAATCAACGGCCTCAAGAGAAAACAGGCTCACAAAAATCCGTATTGAGTGGGATTCATTTTAATTGATTAGGCGTGAGCTAATTGGGATGATATAATGTTTTAGTAACTTTATAGTGAAAGAGGAATGCTTGAGAAGGAATTAGAAAAATATTTTTCATTTGCTCAGTTTCGACCGGGACAAAAAGAAGTTGTCGAGGCGATTATCAATGGGAAAGATGTGGTGGCATTGATGCCGACAGGAGGAGGAAAATCCCTTTGTTTTCAATTGCCGGCTATTTTGAGTGATAAGATTTCAATCGTGATTTCGCCGCTCATTGCTTTGATGCAAGATCAGGTGGATGCCCTTAATGCTCGGGGAATTGCTGCAACATATATAAACAGCTCACTTGATCAATATGAAATTTCTGATCGTTTTGACGATATTAAAAATGGCAAAACTAAGATAGTTTATATAGCACCTGAAAGATTTGGTAATCGCGAGTTTCAAGCACTTTTTTCAAAGCTTGATGTGTATTTGCTGGCAGTTGATGAGGCGCACTGTGTTTCGCAGTGGGGTCATGATTTTCGTCCGGATTATTTGGCAGTGAAAGAATATATCGCAATGCTTCCAAAGCGTCCAATTGTCGCAGCTTTTACTGCCACAGCAACCCCAGAAGTAAAAGATGATATCATTGAGCGTTTGGCATTGAATCAGCCAGCTGTTTTTGTGCGTGGATTCGACAGGCCAAATTTGAAATTTTTTGTACGCGCAAATCTTAAGAAAAAAGAAAGAATAGAGGAGGCCCTAAGAATTGTAAAATCAATTGAGGGTTCTGGTATCATATACGCCATTACGCGTAAAGAGACTGAGGAAGTTGTTAGATTTTTCAAGGAAAATGGGATCAAGGCGGCAGCATATCATGCGGGTATGACAGGGGATAAGAGAAGTAGAATCCAAAATGACTTTATGGAAAATAAGTTTAAAGTTATTGTGGCAACTATTGCTTTTGGTATGGGTGTGGACAAGGCTGATATTCGCTATGTGATTCATATCGGGATGCCATCGAGTCCAGAAGGGTATTATCAGGAAGCGGGTCGTGCTGGAAGAGATGGTGAGAATGCATTTTGCATCCTGCTTCATTCTAAAAGTGATGCAAGTCTCCATCATTTTTTTATTATGACAGGTAAAAGTGAAATGTCGCAGCAAGGAAAAAATTGGGCTGATGCAAAAGTTGTTACTGATATCAAATATGCACGGTTGGATAAAATGAAGCAATATGTCAATTTGGATTCATGTCGCAGGCTTTTGCTCCTTGAATATTTTGGTGATCCTGCTGTTAAAAATCATTCTGGCAATTGCAAGGGTTGCGACGTATGCTTGAATTACAAATGGGAAAAATCCGATATTGCTGTTGATAGCGCTAGGAAAAAAACAAAAATAAAAAAATCACCAGGATATCTTGGCGGTACGATTTTAGAAACTGCAAATCTGTATAAGCAACAATATTCGCCAGAAAAAATTGCCAAAATCCGCTGCCTTGGCGTGAGCACAATTTTTAATCATTTGGTTGAATGGTATCGCAGTGGCGGTGAGTTCGCAATCGATGATTTTTTGAGTAAGAATGAAGAGGAAAAGATTTCGCAAGCGATCAAGGAAATTGGGAGCTGCGAAAAACTAAGTCCGCTTAAAAATATTTTGCCACCCGAAATAAGTTATGAAAAAATTCGTATGGCAATTGCGAAAAGGCAAAGAAAGAATCATATAACATAAAACATATAACATATAACATATAACAAAACTAAAGCTTATGGAAGAGTTATTAAAAAAACTTGAAGAGCAGCAAATTAAAATAGATGCGATGTATGTGTCTGTAGAAAAATTGCGTAAATATTTTCTTTGGACACTTATCGTAACAATAGTGACTGTCGTGGCGCCACTAATAATATTGACAATTGCCTTGCCGTTTATGATGAGCGCAATCAGCAGCGCTTATGGTGGACTTTTATAAAAATTGTGTTAGGTATGAATTTGGGGTGTGCCCCGCACTAACTTTCGTTATTATAAAAAATGTACTATTTCTATGTAATTAAAAATGAAAATAACGAGTTGTATTATGGATATACAGCTGATTTAAAGAAAAGATTTCTTCAGCATAATAATGGAGAAAATTTTTCCACTAAAAAACACATCTGGAGATTAGTTTTCTATGAAGCATATTTTTCAGATGAAGATGCAAGAGAAAGAGAAAAACAAATAAAACAATTTGGGCAAGCCTGGGCGCAACTCAGAAGAAGGATGAAGAAATTCTTAAACGAAAGTTAGTGCGGGGTGTGCATAACTCGAAAAAGAGGCTAAAGAAAGCCTCTTTTTTCTTGTTTAAAAATGTGTTGACTGATGTAGTACTGTGGAGTAATATTACATTAAAGTGTAGTGAAGTGGGGGAATGTGGTGAATTTCATATTTTCCTAACTTCTAATTCCTAACTCCTACAACCTGTCCGTATGTTTATTGGAGAATACCAACATAATATTGATCCTAAAAAGCGGCTTGCGCTTCCTTCGAAATTTCGTAAGGAACTTGGCAGACGTGTAGTCGTCACTCGCGGTAAAGATCGTTGTCTCCAACTTTTTCCTCACAAGACTTGGCTTTCCATCTCAGAAGAGGTAAAGAAGCTCGGTCATGTGGAAAGTGATCAACGCTATGCTCGATTCACTTTCTCAGGCGCATCTGAAATCGAGATTGATTCTATAGGTAGAATTCTTATCCCTGAATTTTTGCGAGAGTTCGCGGATCTGAAAAATCCAATCATCATCACCGGCGTTCACGACAGGGTGGAAATCTGGAATGCCTTGAGCTGGTCATCCTATAGAAAAAGACTCGAATCAGAATATGCCTAACTTCGCTAAAGCTTCGCTGGGCAAGCATAAACCTGTTCTTTTACACGAAAGTATCGAAGCTCTTGATCTCAAACCCGGCGAACTTTTCGTCGATGCTACGTATGGTGGCGGAGGACATAGCCAGGAAGTGAAGAGGCAATTTCCGACGGTAGAGGTGATCGCCATTGATCAAGATCCCGATGTAGATGCAATCCGAGCAAACTTCAGAAACCTAGACGAAGTTGTGACGCGAAAGGTTGATGCCATACTTTTCGACCTCGGTCTCTCTTCTGACCAACTCGAAAATTCAAATAGAGGGTTCTCGTTTCTGAAAGATGAACCCTTGGACATGCGTATGTCCAATAAGGGTATCAGAGCTGCTGACATTTTAAACTCCTGGGATGAGCACGCCATTGAGCTCATCCTACGCGGCTTCGGAGAAGAGAGTAATTCAAGAAGAATCGCTCGCGAGATTGTAGAGAGAAGAAAGGTCAAACCGTTTAGAACCACCTTTGACCTTGTAGAAGTGGTGGGGAAGAGAAGGGGCAAGATCCACCCTGCTACCAAGACTTTCCAAGCTCTTCGCATCGCGACAAATGAAGAACTTACAAGTCTCGAAATGGGACTGGAGAAGGGTTTCTCTCTCCTCCGGTCAAATGGAAGATTTGCGGTTATATCCTTCCATAGTCTGGAAGACCGGATAGTAAAAAACTTCTTCCGAGACAAAACCAAAGAAAATGCTGCTAAACAAATTACAAAAAAGCCCATCGTCCCGAGCGCCGAAGAAGTCGAGGGAAATCCGCGCTCGCGCAGTGCCAAGTTACGAGTTATCGAGAAAATATGAGTAAAAAAACAAAAACAATTTCATACCACAATCGAGTTCGCTTTTTCTGGTCTCTTGTAGCTATATCGATACTCTCTCTTGGTGTTTACGTTTATGCCATAAACACCATCGCCAGAAACATCGCCTCCAGACAAGACTTAGAAAAA
>Ga0076173_132_pt1 | contig 10117 bp, 8 predicted proteins | sample RifGroD2_FD_67770 | JGI IMG/M metagenome (GOLD analysis project Ga0076173, IMG submission 67770) | Parcubacteria bacterium GW2011_GWD2_38_11
TCATCCAAAATTCATAATCCAAATATAGCAAAAACAGTTCTGATTAATCAGAACTGTTTTTTGTTGTTTTTGCTAGTCTTTATTCTTGTTGTCATCAATCATTTTGCGCACTTCATCCAAATTAATCTGTGGACGCTGGCGCTGCGGTTTGAATTTTTTGGGAGCAATGTGCTGCATTTGTGAAAGTGACATTGGACGGTCCTTCGAAATATAAGCTTTGTGCTCAAACTTTTTTTCAGTTACTGGCTGTGCCTGAGGTTTGGTCGTCATAGTTTCGCGCGCAGGCTTTGTTGCTTGTATTGCGTCCTGCTTGACCGACGCGACAAGTTCCGAATTTTCTTCCTGCTGTCTTTGCATTTTTCTTTCTTGATTAAGTTTTTCTTTGGCAGTCATTCGTTGATATTCCTTGAGACAATCTTTGCAAAAAGTTGGCCTTTTTCCATCTGGCTGAAACGGAATTTGAATATTATCTCCACACATATCGCAAATAGCATCGAATTTTGGCCGTTCATCAATTGGTTTTACGTAATAATCTGGATTTTCCTCTTGAATAGGCGCTATAGGCTGAATTTGATTATATTCACCAAGATCATCCTCATTTACAGGGGCTTTTTCAGATACAACCTGCTGTTGGATCACTTTTTGAGGTTCCGGGGCGCTAGGAGGCATTGGCGCGCTTACAGGAGCTTTTGGCTGAGAATATTGCTGAGCTGCGACAGGTTGTTGAATTTGAGTAACTTGGCTGTGTACAGTTGTTGCAGTTGAATTTTGCTCTATTTTAGGGGCAAAATTTTGATGAGCGATTGGTTGAGATTGAGGCTGCGGAGCCCTATATTGAACATTGTTTGGATTTTGAATGATTTGTCCTGTGGGGGCTTTGTTAACTGTAGTAAAGCCAGCCGCTGGCATTACACCAGCCCAACGAGAAATTTTATCTTCAACCTCCTCTTTGCTAGAAGCATAACGCTCACGTGAAGCGGCAATAATCTTTTCTTCGTTATCAGCAGTATCGCCAATATATATAGGCGGCAAAACTTGCGCGGAAAAAGCATCCCCAGCAATTCCATCAATCATTAATTTCAAATAAATATTATATTTTGGCAAATTCACAATATCATTTTGCACAAATACCGGCATAAATTCTTTTTCCAAGAATTCAGCATCCATTGCGCCCACACGAAAAGAAATAATTGTGCCAGCATTTCCAAAAATAGCATCGCGAACTTTCTCATCAATCTGAGTTATATATTGATTTGCCAAAATTAAATTGAGNNNNGCGATATTTTCGAGCTTCGGACAAAATATTAGCAAAACATTCCGTCGCAAAGTTTTGAAACTCATCTACGTATAAATAAAAATCATTACGATCTTCTTCGGCAATATCAACCCGACCCATAGCAGCGAGTTGAATTTTTGTGATCATCATAGCTCCCAGCAGCGCACCATTATCCTCACCAATTCGTCCCTTCGAAAGATTAATAATTAAAATTTTACGCGTATCCATAATCTGACGAATATCAAAAGAAGATTGGGTTTGACCAACAATATTTCTAATCAAAGAACTGGACAAAAATTGTCCAACCTTGTTTTGAATCGGAGATACAACTTCTTGCAGAACTTTATCACTCCATTTTGGAAATTCATCCACCCAAAATTGCCTGATCACAGGATCAGTAACCTTCTCCACAACTCTTTCGCGATATTTCTTGTCCACCAAAATTCTTGTTACTCCAAGCAAGGTGCTACCAGGATATTCCAAAAGTGCCAAAATCGCATTACGCAAAATATATTCCAATCGCGGTCCCCAAGAATCAGCCCAGATTTTTTTGAACACACCAATCAAACCTGAAGCAACCAAGTGTCGATAATCTGGATCAACTGATTCCATCACATTGAAAGCAAGTGGATAATTTTGATCAGATGGATTGAGATAAATAACATCATTGATACGATTTGCCGGAATGGCTTTCAACAATTTTTCAGCGGTGTCACCGTGAGGATCAATATAGCAAATTCCATGACCATTACGGATGTCTTGCACCACCAAATTTTCCAGTAGGTTGGTCTTTCCCATACCGGTTTTTCCGATTATATACATATGACGAGTTCGGTCATCCGTCTTTATTCCGAAAACTCGTTCTTGATTTCTGAAAGTTGTTTTTGCAAAAAATGCAATTTCATTATTATTAGCCATAGGTGTAACTAGCGTTGTAGTTATTTATTACTAGGATTTAGGAATTAGAAGTTAGGATTTAGGAAGTTATAATACCCACAACCTAATTCCCATAACCTAATTCCTAACCTTATTCTATTGGAAGATTTGATGGGGCGCCACCGCGCTTAGCCTCAACTCGAGAAAGTGAAGGTGCTATAACATTCATATCTGGAAGGTGAAAAATTGTTGCCAACTCTTCAGTACTCATCGCCATATTAACACCATCGCCGCTTCTGTTTCGATATCGACGCAAAATTTTTCTCTGACGATAACGCAAACGATTTCTTTGATTAATCCAGTTTGCAAAAGTTTTTGAAGTATTGTCCGGCTTAAAACCGTTCATATTATCATCATTAAATTGTTTCAAACTTCCCCAGAAGCCAGAAACTCCATGCGACTTGTCGAAATTTTCCCTACGACCAAGATAAATGTATCGCCCCTTAACTGTGAATTGCCATTTTCCAAGATTTTCTTCAACTGCTTTCAAGACATCGCGTTCCAAAGGAGAAAGGCGGGTGTCAAGTGGTTGTTCATCTTTTTTCTTTTCAGAAGGAAATTTGACCTCACTATGCGTTGCCGTAAACAAGTTACTAAAAACATCCACAATATCCTGCCACAATCTTTCAAGTGTTGATTCTTTCTTTTTTTCTTTGCCTTTTAATTTTTCCGTAAGCTCTTTTCCTACTGTTGAACCCCAAGATGGTGATTTCGGAGCAATGATCCATTGAAGCCACATTTGTTGTCCAGGTCCAAGCTTACCCATAACTTCAAAAAGGCCAGCCAAAGGATCAATCATAGTGCCAGTAATATCCTCTTCAAATGCCTTGTAAGTTCTTATTGGAAAAGCCGGATGTTTACTTGTAGGAGCAATATCAGCTCCCCACAAATCCCATTTTCCATTAGGAATAATTTTCGGAACATCGTCAACATAATCAGGAACTTCAACAATTTCCACGTCGGGATATTGAGCATACAAAGCTGCTTCAACAAGATTACGATATTTTTTCATTGAACGGATATATAAATGTACCGCACCTTGATCACTGACCACTTCCAGACTCATATAATCCGTAAACATACCACTAATGTATTCCTCAGCAATGTCAAATCCTTTCTCAACCCCAGCAAAAGTTGTAAAAAGCGCCTCCATTGGTTTGGGACTTTTTTCAATATTTTTTGGTGGGATAAGCTCCAAAAGCACCCAATCGGCTGAAGCCCAGAATTCATCCTGAATATGCCTAAGCCAATAAATCTCAAATACATAAAAGAAAAGCGGCGGCAAAACAATGAACCATACAAAGCTCATAGCTTGCGACGCCGTTTTTAAATCGGTAACTATTTCAATTATTGCAGCAGAAATAATGTCCATTGTATTTTATTTTATATTGATGCTTTTTTGTTCGTAGATTCGCGTATGTTTCGTAGTTTCGTATCGGTCTATTATTTTTTGATTGAATATGTTCCGCTTTTTGATTTAGCAAAATAGTTATTCAAGTTTATCACAATAGTGGATTTTTTCACATGCCTTATCTCCAAAACCTTGGCAAGAATTTCTTCTCTATTCAGTGAGCCATCTTTCTTTTTCAGAATTTCCTCAATCACATCTTTTACGGTACCACTTTTGTATCCCCATTCAACCAATGCATAAATTCCTCTTCCAACCAAAACAAAATTCTTATCTTTAATTAATTCATTATGCACAGTCTGAGCATGAGTTTTTTTTCTATTCAAATGGTATTGATCGATCTTTTTGGCAATATCTCGAAAATGAAGTGGGCGAGATGCCTCCTTGAGTACCAAATATGCTTTTTCTCGCGTACCTTTAGGTGAAATTTCTTTCCATTTTGCAATTCCCCATTTTGAAAATGTGTTCTGCTTAATCTCCTGCGAAACTTCCAAATAATGCACAAATATTTCCTTGGTCAAATCAAGTGTTGGCAATTGAGCCTTCATTAATGCAAACAACTCTTCAACTGAAAGAGGTTTTTTTTGCGCTTTTAAGATTGCAACTGCAGCATTTTTAACCACTCTCCATTTTTCGATATCAAAATCAGGCAAAGAATATGCAAAAGCCAACTCTCCTTTGATTTCATTGTTTGCTATATCGTCAAAACATTCCAAGAAAAAAGAAACTGCAGACTCTTCACTTGTTTGCCCTTTTCCAAGTGCAAACAAAAGCTCCTTCTCCCCCATTATACCACCATTAGCGACAAGCGCCAACATAACTCTTTCCTGTATTTGCAAAAATAAAGTGTCGGTCTTTTTTTCTTTAACCTTTTTTAAAACTTCGCGAATAACTTGCCTGACCCTTTCGCGAGTTATGCTATATTTTTTTCCAATTTCCTCCAAAGTCATTGAATGGGAGTTGAAAACACCCCAGCGACTGAAGATTATTTCCTGAGAACGCTCAGAAAAATCAGCCACAATCTCTCGGAGTGCGTCTGAAAAAAATCCCGTTTTTATTTCTAATAGCTCTTTATCAATGTTTGCTTTTTCCATATACATTTATGACTAAATTTGAATATATTAGGTTTCAAATTATATTAACACATATTAAAATTTTGTCAACCCCGTTAGAAAAATGCACAGAAAAATTACTCGCACTTGTACTATCTTTCTCAATAAAGACTTTTTATTGTATATATTATACTTGTCATTTTTCTAACGGGGTCAACCCCTTCCGAAATTACAAAAAGAGCCCTTACGGACTCAATTCTGCTCTGAAATATTTTTATAATATCTACTTGATTTACCTCCGCATTTTTACATCCAAATCCTTTTCCAGCTTATTTGTAATGGCAAACATCACATCATCAATTTCTTTTCCAGTCAATGTCCGCTCTTGCGCTCCCAGGATTATATGGAAAGCAAAACTTGAAGTGTCGTCTGCAAAATCAATTGCATCAAAAAGATCCACGTCTTGCACGAGGTCTTTGCCAGCTGATTGAATAACCATCAAAATTTCGTCAATGCGCACATTTTTCTGCGCAAGCAAAGAAATGTCCCTGGTTACAACCGGATGTTTTCGAATTGGTGTGAATTCTCGCTCATCATCAGAAATTTGTGAAAGTTTATCCATATCAAATTCAAACATCACCACTCTAGTATTAATATCAAAATCTTCCAAGACCAATGGACTTATTTCGCCAACATATCCAAAAGATTTTTCAGAGCCTTGAATTTTTATTTCGCCAGCGCGACTTTGATGCCACAAAGCAAGCGGTGTTTCAATTGGAACTCCCCCGAACGTGTCGTAATAATGATCAACAATCCCAAGTTGTGCCAAAAAATTATTCACTGCGGCCTTGGCCTCGAAAAATCCAGATTCGTGTCGCTTGTCCATTTTTTCCTCCTTGGCACTTTTTTTCTTTAGCACCATTGCACCTACCAACATACTTTTTTCTTCAGGCAAAACTTCCCCATTGGGCCAATACACTTTTCCTATTTCAAAAATATTAAACTCATTAAAATTCTTCAGATTTTCTTTAACATTTTTAAGTAAATTTGGAATCAAACTGACGCGAAGCTGTGATTGCTCCGGACTCATTGGCATCTCCAATTCCAAATGCTTCACCTCGCCAAGCTCCGCAAACTCAGCATCTTTGGCAGAATAAAAAGAATAATTATACACCTCAGAAAAACCTTGCCCAATCAAAATATTTTTCAAAGCGCGCTCAAAAATTCTGCTTTCATTTTGTCTGGCAGCTGTTACAGCAACAGATGGTGGGACATTTTCAATTTTATCATATCCATAAATTCGTCCGATTTCTTCAATCAAATCTTCTTGGCTTTTAAGATCAATTCGAAAAGTTGGAATTTCAGCCAAAATCACATCCTTCTTGATTTTTACTTTCACACCCAAAGACGTCAGAATTTTTTCACTAATTTTTAGAGGAACAGCAACACCCAACAATTTATCAACATAAGCGAGGCTAAGCTCGACTGTCCATGGTTTTATTTTTTCTTGATATTCATCAACCATACCCTCAAAAGTTGCATTGGCAGTATGCTCCAAAATTTCAATTACACGTACCATAGCTTTTTCAGCCAAATTCGGATCAAGCTCTTTTTCAAAGCGTGAAGATGCATCAGTAAAAAGTCCGAGGCGTGAGCGTGTTTTTCGAATTGAAAGGGGTTTGAAATTTGCAGCCTCCAAGATAATATTTTTTGTTTCATTTGAAATTCCAGAATTTTTTCCACCCATAATTCCAGCCAAAGCTAAAACTCCATTTTTACCAGCAATAACAATATCATCATTGGTCAATTTAATTTTACTATCATCAAGCAAAACAAGTTCTTCATCTTTTTTTGCGGTTCTAACAATAATTTCATTGCCAATCACATCACCGTCGAAGGAATGAAATGGTTGCCCCAATTCCAACATAACATAGTTAGTAGCATCAACTACATTATTAATTGCATTTAGACCACAAGCCTCCAAGCGCGCTTTCATCCAGTCTGGAGAAGCTTTCACTTGAACGCCACTAAGAACTGCGCCGATATATCTTTTGCAAAGAGAATTATTTTCAATTTTAACTTTCAAATTCTTAGCTTTTTTGTTTTCCAAAACCAAGCCGTCATAATCATAATCCATTTCTCCACCCCCGCCTGCATCGCTATGCGAAGCATTGCGGGCAGGTTCGAGCGCAACAATTTCCCGAGCCATCGCCACATGAGAAACCGCATCGTGTGCTCTGTCAGGCAAAACTTTGATATCCAAAACTTCATCACTATTATTAATAACACTTGCAAATGTCGCTCCAATTTCTGTTTTTTTGTCTAACTGCAAAATTCCACTATGATCAGTTCCTAACCCTAATTCATCAAGAGCGCAAAGCATTCCAAAAGATTTTTCCCCTCTGATTTCAGCTTCCTTAATTTCAAAACCAACAGGCATTTTGGTACCAACAGTTGCCACTGGAATGTGATCGCCAACAGCAATGTTTTTTGCACCGCAAACAATATCCAAAATTTCATCATTGCCAATGCTTACTTTCGTCAATTGTAATTTGTCGGCATTAGGATGTTTTGAAATTTCCAAAATCTCACCAACAACAATGCCTTCAAATGCTGATCCGACTTTTTCAACAGATTCAACCTCAAAAGAATGTAGTGTTATAAGCTTGGCAATTTCAGTGGCTGTTTTTTTTGTATCAGAAAGCTCCTTGAGCCAGTTATAAGAATATTTCATAATAAATAATTCAAAATTTAAAAATCAAAAATCAAAAATCAAAATTTTCGAGTGGCTTTGCCACGTTTTTTAAAAAATAATAATGAGAGAAGCGAATACCAAAATTTTCCATTTTGAGATTTGCATTTTACATTTCCTAAAATTGTTTAACAAATCTCAAATCTCCAGAGTGGAATAGTCTAACGTCATCAATCTTATATTTCATCATCGCCAATCTCTCCAAGCCAAATCCCCAAGCAAAACCTTGATATTTATTTCTTGGATATCCCACAGCTTCAAAAACATTTTGATTCACAATTCCAGCACCACCAAGTTCGAGCCATCCAGCCCATTTGCAAGAAGAGCAGCCTTTACCACCACATACCAAGCAATTAATATCAAATTCAAAACTTGGCTCGGTAAATGGGAAGTAACTTGGACGAAGTCTAATCTCAACATCAGCTTTGAAGAATTTTGAGAAAAATTGCTCAGCCACAAATTTCAAATTCCCCACTGTAATGTCTTCGCCAACCATCAAGGCTTCAAACTGATGGAAGGTGTGATCATGAGTGGTGTCAGTTGATTCGCGACGAAAAACTCGCCCTGGCGCAATGATACGAAATGGCGGTGTATGCTTTTCCATAAAGCGAATCTGCACATCCGAAGTCTGCGTACGCATAACTATTTTTTCTTGTTGTTTGTTGTCAGCTGTCAGTTGTTCGTTATTTTTTATCCAGAAAGTATCTTGCATATCGCGAGCTGGATGATCCTTGGGAATATTGAGCGCATCGAAATTATAAAATTCAGTTTCCACCTCAGGTCCATCTGCAATTTCAAATCCCATCGAAGTGAAAATGTCTTCGATTTCATATTGAATTCTGCTCAGTGGATGAAGATGACCTCGCTGCAATTTTTTTGCTGGCATCGTCACGTCAATTTTTTCCGCCGCAAAATCAAAACTTTTCTCCTTAAGTTCTTTTTCTTTTTCAACAAACGCAGTTTCAATTTCAGTTTTGATCAAATTGGCCAATTGCCCGATTGTTTTTCTTTCATCCTCAGACATATCTTTAAGACTCTTGAGAATTCCAGTAAATTCACTTTTGCGACCAAGATATTTAACACGCAGTTCACCAACCACACCTAGCGATTCCACTGCTGCAATTTCAGCCAATGCCTCTTTTTTAATCTGAGCTATTTTTTGTTCGAGCATATTATTTAGGAAAAATTATTTTTACGAATCCCATTTTACCAACTTTCATAACTTTGCCATCAAATTCTTTTGTAATTAACATTTGCGAGTCTAGCAGTTTTTCGTCATCAACTGCCTGTCCGGCCAGGGACACACCACCTTGCTCAATTTTACGACGAGCATCTCCCATACTAGATGCATTTTTTGATTTCACAAGCACCTCTACTAATTTCATTTCCCCTTCAACAACAAATTCGGCAATGTCAGTTGGAATTTCTTTTTTGGAAAATGTATTAATAAAATATTCTCTTGCGCTACGTGCCAATTCTTCTCCGTGATAAATTTTCACAATTTCTCCAGCCAATCTGAGCTTGGCATCACGAGGATTTAATTTTTCCTCTTTCATCTCACTTTCAATTTGAACAATCTCTTCCATTGGAATGCGCGTGCAATGCACAAAATATTTTCCAATAAGCTCATCTCCCATACTCATCACTTTTCCAAACATTGAATTAGCATCCTCAGTCAAATTGATGGTGTTACCCCAGGAAGAACTCATTTTTCTTCCATCAGTACCCTCAATCAAGTTGGTCATCAAAACATCCTGAGGTTTCTGCTTGTAGTGCTTTTGCATTTCGCGTCCAGACAAAAGATTAAAACGTTGATCAGTTCCACCAAGTTCCAAATCAGCTTTCAGCACAACGCTGTCATAACCCTGCATCAATGGATACAAAAGTTCACGCAGTGAGATTCGTGTTCCTTTTTCCAATCTTTTTCTGATATTGTCGCGCGCGATAAATTCAGCCAGAGAAAAGATGTCCGCTTGCTCAGAAATTTCATTGTATGTGAGTTTTCCAAGCCAATCAGAGTTTTTGACAACTTCAACCTTGCTCATATCCAAAATTTTTCCAGCTTGCTCAAAGTATGTTTCCATATTTTTCTCAACCACTTCTCTCTCTAGCATTGGACGTTCACTTTCTTTGTCAGAAGTGTCTCCAATCACACCAGTAAAATCACCAATCAAAAAAACAATCTGGTGGCCAAGTTGCTGCAAATCTCTCAATTTCAAAAGCGGCACGGCTCGTCCCAAATGAATATTTGGACTAGTCGGATCAGTGCCAAATTTGATGCGCAATTTCTCCCCACTAAGAAGTCTCTTTCTAAGATTTTCACAATCAATAACCTCACTAACTCCACGTGCCAAAATCTCATCAATAACCTTTTCCTGTTGTTTTTCCATAATATTCTTAATTTTCATTACTAAATATAGACTAATAATACCAATTTTCAAGACTTTTTGCAACAGCTAGTCTTGGCTATACAAAAGGTCAATCCGGTATGGTATTGACCCCGTTAGAGATTTCACATTTATTGTTTAATTTAAATAATATACTTTATCTCTCAAAATATACATATTATTTGAGCTTACTTTCGAAATCTCTAACGGGGCGTCTTCTATCCAATAGCTTGGAAACACTTAACTAAGGAATTTGGGGTTTTAAAGTCTATGCCCATGTGCAGTCTTTCAGTATTGTAAAATTCA
>Ga0076173_129_pt1 | contig 9928 bp, 7 predicted proteins | sample RifGroD2_FD_67770 | JGI IMG/M metagenome (GOLD analysis project Ga0076173, IMG submission 67770) | Parcubacteria bacterium GW2011_GWD2_38_11
TCTTTATTATGACAAAGGTGGCGAGGAGCATTACAATATTATTTCCGCGCTTCACAAATCAATGCGCGGCGGCGACGCGGATGCTGCAATTTATTGGTTGGCACGAATGTTAGAAGGCGGGGAACAACCAACTTATATTGCGCGAAGGCTTCTTCGTTTTGCTTCAGAAGATATCGGACTAGCTGATAACTTCGCCTTAGTTTTGGCTAATAATGTTTTTGACGCTTGTCATAAACTGGGTTATCCAGAATGTAGTGTTCATCTTTCGCAATTGGTTGTTTATATGGCCAAATCTCCAAAAAGCGTGAGCACATATTTTGCTTATAACAAAGCTAAGAAAGATGTGGAAGATTTTGGAAATCTCCCCGTGCCAATGCATATTCGAAATGCTCCCACTAAACTGATGGAAAAATTAGGCTATGGTAAAGGATATAAATATACGCCAGTAGAAGACAGTGAAGGGCAAGAATACCTACCCAAGGAAATCAAAAATAGAAAATATTTATAAATAAGTTTGCAATTTCAACAAAAAAGACCTGGAATTTTTTCAGGTCTTTTTTGTTTTATATTCAAACTGAAAATTAGAATTTTTCTTTTTCATCAATAAATGTCATGTATAGCGTTGGGATAATAAAGAGGGTGAAGAAAGATGAAATTGAAAGTCCAAAGATCACGGCTGATCCAAGAGCAGTCCAAGTTTCATTGGAAAGTGTAATTGGAATTATGCCAGCGATGGTTACAATGGAAGTGATAAAAATCGCTTCTAGTCTCGATTTTCCAGCATCAATAATTGATTCATTAAAGGGAATACCAGTTTCGATATTGAGGTTTATTTTGTCGATCAAAATTATGGCATTTTTAACCACGATTCCAAAGAGAGCCAAGATTCCAATAAGTCCTGGAAAGCTCAGGGTGACATCTAAAAGAGCCATACCAATAAAGACACCAATAAGCGCTAATGGCAGCGTGACGAGCACTATGATGGCCTTTTTGAATGAATTAAATTGGATTACTAATGTTGAAATGATTAATAATCCAGCAATGGCCATCGCACGAATAATAGAGAAAACAGATTCGGCATTCTGCTGATTTTCTCCGCCATAAGTTATTACATATCCTTCCGGTAGGGTATAGTTTTGGGCGAGTTTATCTTGAAAATCCTTAACAACCTGAGTCGCATTTGTGGTGCCGCTCACATCTGCAGTTAAGAGTATCGTTCTTTTTTGATCAATGCGCGTGATTGAATCAACAGAGGGTGTGAGCTTTACGGTTGCAACATCTTTAATGAAAACAGGTTGTTTTTTCGTGTTCAATATTTGTAAGTCCTGAATTGTTTCTAGTGTTGGAATCTTATCTTTACTAAAACGTGCAAGCACGTCAATATTTTTATTGTCTCGAATCACGGTTGTTACAGTTGTGCCTGAAATAGCACTTCGCAAAGCTGAACCGACAATAGTTGCATTTAAATCGTAAAGTTCCATCTTGGCGCTATCGAGAGCAAAAGTATATTCAGCTGGCGCATCCTTAAGGGAGATATCTGAATTTATTGTGCCAGGAAGTGAATCTATGATAGGTTTTAAATCACGCGCAATTTTGTCCAGCGTCTGCAAATTTTCACCGCTAATTTGTGCTTGAAAAGCACTGCCAGATGGGGGACCACCGCGCGGAGCAGAAACAGTAATCGTTACATCTTGAATATCTGAGAGTGCGCTTCTGATTTCTTCAGCAACATCGTATGCTTTTTTATTTCTGTTTTCATATGGAGTGAGCTTGATTGTTATTGACGCTGTATTTGATTTGTTTGAGCCTCCGCCAAAGCCGCTACCGCCGGAGCCCGCGTTTCCAACAAGAGTAGAAAAATTCACAACATTAGGAATTTTCAATAATCTTTTTTCCACTTCCTGTGCTATTTTATCTGTCTGATCAAGATTTAATCCTACCGGTCCACGCATGCTCACATATAGAGCATCTCCATCTGCTGGAGGAAAAAATTCTGACTTTACAACGCCAGTAATTGGCAAAGAAATTGCAAAAATAAAAAGCGCAAGTGTTGAAATCAACGTTGTAAGCCTTCGTTTGCGAGAACTGGTAATCATTCTTAAATATTTTTCGTATACAGGCAGCACGCGATCAAAATGAATAACGCCGTGAATAAGCTTACTAGCTAGTGATGCATTTTCGCGATCGCCTTGGGAAAGTAATTTTTGCTTAATGAGGTCATCGTTGTCCCATTCTTTTTCCGCGAGCACAAAATTTTGCTCAAGAATTTTCTTCCCAATATTAAAATACCAAGAAAGCATCCAAGTGATAATCACAAAAGAAAGAGCTGCAAATGCGTAGCCGAAAATTGAATGTTGCATTATGCTGACAAGTCCCAGCCCAAGCACGAGAAATAAAATAAGCAGAAAGAATTTTTTTGTCAGTCGGATTCTTTCAAGGACTGCTGCCAGTGGGTGATTGATCATGAGCGCAATTAAAAGCGATGCAATTAAGGTCACTGAAACGGTGATTGGAATTGATTTGATAAATTGTCCGATTATTCCTGAAGCCATTAGTAGCGGCAAAAAGGCCCAAACAGTTGCAAGCGTGGTAGAAACAAGCACAACCTTAAAATCATGAAGCACGAGTAGTACAGCCTCTTCTGGAGTGTATTTCCCGGTTTTCATGTATTGTTTAGTTGCAGAAACAACCACGATTGCATCGTCTACCAATAGTCCAAGAGAAAGTAGCAAAGCAAAAATAGAAAGGAAATTTAGTGATGTTCCCGTGGCTTGCATCACCCCAAACGTGACGAAAAAAACCAAGGGAATGGCGATTCCCGCCACAAAAGCTTCTTTTAATCCTACGATTAGAAATAAAATTCCTACCACCAAAATCAAGGTGAGCAAAAAGTCATGAGTCAATTGATCAAAATCTTTTTTGATTCGATCTGCTTGATTAACCGTATCGGAGTAGGTGATTCCTTGCGGGAATGTTTTTAACATTTCACTTATTTTTGTTTGCGCGCTGTCGACAGTTTTAGTGATGTTGCCACCGGTTCTTTTGACAATTTGCAAGGTGACTGCATTTTGCGGGGCTTGCCCGTTAATTGAAAAACGAGAATAAATCGTTTTTTCAATGGCTTTTTCTTGAACGGTTGCAACATCTTTTAAATATACAATACCACCCTGCGCGGTGTGTAAAATTGGGATATCTCCAAGTGTTTTAGCATCATAAAAGCGACCATCGGAGCGAACGGGATAACTAAATTCGGAGCCTTCAAAATTTCCAGCAGGAATTGCTCGATTTGTAGCTGAAATAGCTTGGTTTGCTTGATCCGAGGTGACGTTGTAAAGCGTTAATTTCTGAGGGTCGTAATCAACTGCAAACTCGCTTTGATCTCCACCAGAAATATTTACTTCGCGAATGCCAGGAATTTTTTCCAGTTCGTCTTGAATTTTTTCACCGTAAGTTCTAAGGGTGAATCCATCATATGGACCAACAAGCGCAAATGTCACAATAGGTGTGTCGTCTAATGAGATTTCTCGAACTTCTGGATCTTTTGCATCTGCAGGGATGTCTTTTCTGATGGTGGGCAATTTGTCGCGTAGCTTTCTTACGGAATCATCAACATTTTGATTGGCATCAAATTCAACCACAACTGTTGAAAAAGAATTGGCAGAAGTGGAAGTTATTTTGTTAATTCCACTTACGCCCGAGATGTCAGTTTCAATTTTTTTTGTAACTAGTTCTTCAATGTCTGAAGGCGAAACACCTGGATATGCCGCACTAACAATGGCAGTGGCAATCTTCACTTCCGGATTTGATTCGCGAGGCAACTGCAAAAAAGAATATATTCCCCAGCCAGAAATTAAAATTATTAGCAAAATAACAACTCGAAAATTAGAGACGAAAAAATTAAGCCAAGTTTTTTTAAGTTCAGGCGTGAATTCTAACTTGTCCAGGTAGGCACTATCAGTTGTTTGGTAACTGTTTTTTTTCGGATTTTCCATAATGTCCTTAAATATAATCTGTTAGATTTTTACAAAAAATTAGTTTTGTACAACAATTGATTCTCCATCTTGTATGAGCTTATTGCCATCCGTGATAATACGCGTCTGAGGTGAAATAGTTGAGGATATTTCAGCAGTTTCTCCGTTTACATTTGCAACTGTCACAATTATCTTCTTTGCGACATTGTTGTCTGCAACAAAAATATAGCTTTCATTTTGTCCAACATTGATTGCAGATAATGGCAGAAGAAAATTATTTTCATTTTGGAGTTTTGTCGTCGTTTTAATTGAAACGGAGGAAATAGTGCCAGCCAATAAAGTTGTCTGACCTTGTTTTTCAGGATAAGCTTCAATCAAAAAACGTTTTGTGGTTTGATCGGCTGCAATTGCAATATTTTGTATCAATAGTGGAATTGAATTTCCATTAGTATCTGTTGCTAAAATTTCTTGTCCACGGGTCAACATAGTGCGCTGATCTTGGTCGACATAAAATTGAATTTTGATATTGGTAGATTTGCTAATGGTTGCCAATAATTGTCCAATTGCCACGGAGTCTCCAACGGAAACAGCTTTATTTGTAATAACTCCCGAAATAGGGCTTGTTACAGAATGATTATCTATAGTTCCGCTCAAAGAAAGAGTTGCATTTTCATATTGAAGTTTTGCAATATCTCGTTGAGTTTTTACGCTATCTTTTTGCGCGCTGGTTGCATCAGCAGATTTTTTCAAATTGTCATAATTATCCTTTGCTAATTCGTAGGATTTTTTTGCTTGTTGGGCTGCAAGTTCACTTTGTTGAACTTGTAAACTTTTAAGTCCAGCTTCTCCCGCATCTAAGCTGCCAGCGTCATCTATTTTAGCCAGTAATGCTCCTGCATTTATTTTGCTGCCAATATTGCCAGGCGCAACGATAACTGTACCGGCAGACTTGGCTGTAATTTTTATCTCTTGATCGCCAACAACGGTAGCTGGGAATTGCTTTTCTTGTGAGAGGAATTTGCTGTCAGCTGCCACTTTGACGGAAACCTTAATAGGCTGCTTGGGCGAATCTTGCAATGCTGCAGGAGCTTGCTTAGGAAAGCGCAAGGCTACAATAAAAATAATTATGACTGCTAAAACAGATGCGGTGAGTTTTTTCTTGTTCATATTTGCTCTTTTAAATAATTGCTGAAACTGCTTTTTGCAGAAACAAAAATAAATTAATTTAAGGTTGGTAATGTTATTAAAATTTGAATATTTTTTCTAATTCGCTTTCTCCGCTATCAAGAATGGAATTTAATTTTTTGAAAAATGCTTTGTGCTGAGCAATTTCTTTTGCAGTGAATTTTTTCTCAAAAGAAATTTGTGCTTTTTTGAATCTCTTTTCTAGATCAGCAATCATTTCTTTACCAGCTAGCGTAAGCTCAATTGTTATCTTGCGTTTGTCTTTTTTGTCACTGGCATAAGTTCTGATAATATATTTTTCTTTTTCCAAAAAACTTAAACGTTGGCTCATATTTGATTTGGTGGCACCTGTTATTTCAATTAACTCGCTTGCCGTCATCGACTCGTTAAGTTTTAGTAATTTTAAAATCTTCATGCTAATGGAAGAGAGTCCCATTGGCTGAAAAACATATTTGTTGGCAATGGCTTCAAATCTATGCGTTAGACAAATAATTGGTTCAACTGGCGAGGAGGCAGTAGCATTTTTCATGTAAAAGTTTATTAAAAGGTTAATGCCTAAATAGTTTAGCAGTAAACTATATTTTGTCAAGCATGTGATAAAGGTGTGTATTGGCAATATCGATGAATATTTTCGTTGACACCTTATTGCAACTTCGATATGATTTAAAATCATAGTTGTTTAAAAATTTGTGTAATAAAAAGCATATTTCAAATGGCAGTTTTCCAGGGGCAACTAAAGCAAAAAGGGGGAATGGTTTATGAAAAATCTGAAGATTTGGGTGAGACTAGGGCTTGGATTTGGATGTGTGGTGTTTTTGATAATTTCCATGACAGTATTTGCGTTTATTGAGCTTGGAAAAATCAAACAAAACATTGATAACATTTCAAAACGTGAAATACCAAAAATTCACGCATCAGCTGATGGAATGGATGCATTGCAAAATATCTGCAGGTCAGCTGCGTTGATTGTGGCAGTCTCGAATTCAGATTTTAGGGCTAGAGAACAAGAAGATATTAAAAAAGATCGAATCAAATTGATGGAATCTTTTGATAAGCTAGGAGAATTAGAGAGGAGCGAAAAGGGCATTGTTTTTTTGGAAGATATGAAGTTGGTAACTACGAAAATGGCTTATTTAAACAATAAAATTGTTGAGCTCGGTTTGTCTAACAAGGAGGCTGAAGCAGATAAATTGCTTGAAGGTGATTGGGAATTGGCATTTAATTCAACAAAAAAGTCCTTTGGCGCATACGCAGAACATCTCGACAGAGAGGGGGAACTCAGCTATAGAGATGCTCTTGTAAGTTATTCATCTACCAAAACTGGTCTTATTATTGCTGGCGTCATTGCTAGTTTAATAGCTATCATTTGCGCCGTGCTTATCTCTAGGGGAATAATTATTCCTCTGGGAAAAATGAAAAACATGATTAAGGATATCGCTCAAGGTGAGGGCGATCTTACTAAAAGGCTTGATGCTAGCTCAAGAGATGAATTGGGCGAAGTAAGCCAATGGTTTAATACTTTCGTTGATAAACTGCATTGTATTATTAGCCAGGTGTCGCAAGCCTCTATGGAAATTGCTTCAGCTTCTAATCAGGTGCATTCAACTGCTGAACAAATGGCAACTAGCGTAGAAGAAGTTGCGGCGCAAGCTGGAACGGTGGCCGTGGCTGGAGAAGAAATGTCAGCTACTTCCAGTGATATCGCACAAAATTGTCAGTTTGCGGCAGAAGGATCCAAGGAAGCTAGTAATGCCGCTATTGCTGGTTCCAAAGTCGTCGACGAAACTATTGTAGTTATGCGGAGTATAGCGGAGCGAGTTACAAATTCAGCCAAAGCTGTCGAAAGTTTGGGTGCACGCTCTGATCAAATTGGTGCAATTGTTGGCACCATTGAAGATATCGCTGATCAGACTAACTTGTTGGCGCTTAATGCTGCTATTGAAGCTGCCAGGGCTGGCGAGCAGGGACGTGGCTTTGCCGTGGTGGCAGATGAAGTGCGCGCTTTGGCAGAACGCACTACCCGTGCTACTCGCGAAATTGGAGAAATGATCAAAGCTATTCAGAAAGATACCAAGGCAGCTGTTATCACAATGAATGAAGGAGTTATTGAGGTTGGCAAGGGTAGTGAAAAAGCTGCAAGTTCAGGAAGAGCGCTAGAGCAGATACTTGAACAAATTAATTCGGTTACGAGTCAAATTGCTCAAGTTGCTACCGCTGCCGAAGAGCAAACTTCAACCACTGCAGAGATCAGTAACAATATGCAGCAGATCACTGACGTGGTGCACCAGACAGCAAGCGGTTCACAAGAATCAGCCGCCGCCGCTAATCAGCTTTCAACACTAGCTGAAGAGTTGCGAAAAATTGTTGGACAATTCAAATTGTAGTAGAAATATTTTTTTAAGAGTATTTTTGTTAAAGACTTTCGGGTAAAATTCCGAAAGTCTTTTTTCTTTTTTTGAAAAATACAAATTATTTGTAAACTGAAAATTTAAAATCTTGAAATATTTTTAAAAAAAGAAAATATATATAATTTAATAAATTCATATTGTTTTAAAATTAAAAATTAAAAATTAAAAATTTGGAAATAATATTAACAATAAGAAATATTTTCTAAAAATAAGCCAAAAACGAAGTTGGAGGATTGACTTTTGTTTCAAATGGGTGTATACTGGATATATCAGAATAGATAGAGTCAAAACGGGTGAAAGCCCGTTTTTGCTTTGTTTTTCTGTAAAATTAGCCTATATAAGCCATTATTGTTAAACAGTTAGCTTATATTGGGCAAAACATATGAACAATAAAAATAAAACAAAAAATAAAATAAAAAGCGCAAATAAGCCAAAGAAAAATAAGGCTGGGGTTTTGACGCTTGGAAATATTAATCCCGATCGCAGTCGGATCCTGATGCTTATTGTTAGCATTATTTTTCTGACAACTACGATGACGATGACTCAAGCAATTGAAAAAAATATTGAAAAAAATATTCAGCAACCTGTTAAAGTTAAAACAGCCACACCGCTTGATCTTGAAATTAAACAAATGGTGGCAGGATATCCTATTGAAAAAATGGTTCCATATATTTTGCAGCAAGACCCTAAGACAGCTGCCTTTCTCGTTGCAATTGCAAAAAAAGAAAGTGCTTGGGGAAAACGTCATCCAGTTTTAGCTGGTCAGGATTGTTATAATTATTGGGGATTTCGTTTAAAAGCCGAAAGAATGGGGTCTGGTGGACACACTTGTTTTGATTCTCCACAGCAAGCAGTTTCTGTTATTGCACAGCGTATTGATGAGTTAGTGGAGGAAGAAAAAGTTGATACACCCAAAGAAATGGTTATTTGGAAATGCGGTTATGGTTGTCAGGATTCTATAAAAACAGTGGCTGAAAAAAAATGGATTAGTGATGTGGATTTATATTACAGTAAGCTGGAAAGATATTTATAAAAAATTGGTAATTTAAATAGAAAAAACAAAAATAAAAACAAAAAAATTGGTGCGCCCCGTTAGAAATTTCGCAATTTATAATAGTTCAAGTATTATAATTTATTTTTCAAAATTTTTAAACAATTAAATATCAACTTCTGAAATTTCTAACGGGGTGCGCGCGACAATAACGCGGCACCTTTTTTGTATGGCTTTTATGACCAGTCGCTCGTGAGTGACGGGTCTTTTTTGTTTTCTCGAAATATGCTATGATGAAAAAACGTTGTAGAACTAACTAATAACCAATAACAAACAACTGACAACCGACAACAAACAACTGACAACAAAAAAATAAAAATGTTGTAAGTTGTAAGTTGTAAGTTGTGAGTTAATATTTATGCAGAACATTCAAGAAGTTTTCAATCACATTCGTGAGATGAAAAAAGAACAAAAGGATTTACGTGATATGTACAAAGATGCATTGGTGCAAGCTGATGAATATGAGGAAATTGTGGAAGAGATTAAAGTTTTGCGAGAAAAAAAGCAAGCTATTGAGGCTCGCATTCAATTGCAACTTGGTCGCGCATATGAAAAACTTGAAGATTTGAAGCATGAAGTGGAAACGGAAAAAGAAATGATGAATGACATTGCGCTTTCAACTTTGATGAAAGGTGAGACAGTGGTTGTGAAAGATGAATGGGATAATGAATATGAGCCAGCTTGGAAAGTAGCTTTCAAGAAAGCTAATGGGGGAAATACTGTGGGATCAGCTTCCTAGGCCTTAGCTTTTTAGAAAATGCATATACACGTAAAAAAGTCGGCCTTGTGCTGGCTTTTTACCTTTCGCATCCCGCATTCCCCTGCGCCATATGAAGTACGTAGGCAAAGCGCAAGTGATGAGCGTTAAGAAATTTCTTCGCGGAGTCATTTTCAAAAATGACGGAGGCGGTTAGAAATTTTAGCGAAGAACGCCGCGCTTGCCACAGTATCTTCATCCGGCGCGAGTTTTTCTTTCCTCCAGGTTTCTTTTTGCGGAAAAAAGAAATGTGGAAATGAGTTTTTGCTGTGTATTGTTGCATAATAAAGGTAAATACTGTTACAGTAATAATATGAGTAAAAACTTTTGGGAAAAAATAGCAGGAAAGAAAAAGCCCGCCTGCAACGCTTTGCCCGCCCGAAACGCTTCGCGTAGCAATGCGGGCAGGCCGTTTTTTGCGTTGGCACCGATGGCTGACGTGACGGATATCGCGCAAAGGCAGATGCTTGTTAAATATGGCAAACCAGATGTTCTTTATACTGAATTTGTCAGTGCTGATGGACTTGCTAGCGAAAAAGGACGAGAAGTTTTGATC
>Ga0076173_131_pt1 | contig 9236 bp, 9 predicted proteins | sample RifGroD2_FD_67770 | JGI IMG/M metagenome (GOLD analysis project Ga0076173, IMG submission 67770) | Parcubacteria bacterium GW2011_GWD2_38_11
CCAGCAGATTTCTGCTGGTAGAGGTAGTCCGCAAATGTTGGCAGCGCAAGAGTTGTCAGCGCAGATTTTTGTTCCAGTAACCCAGGAAATATTATTCCAACAGGTTGTTGTGTTGCAGGTGATGGCAGCACAACCATTGTCACAGATTTTGGTGCCAGGAATCCAGGTTAGGTTGTTCCAGCATACATCAGTGGTGCAGGTGTTGGCTGCACAAGAGTTGTCAGCGCAAATTTTGGTTCCAGGAACCCAAGCTAAATTATTCCAGCAAGTTTGCCCAGTGCAGGTGTTGGCAGCGCAGAGGTTGTCAGTGATGCAGGTCGTGCCGGAAAGAGTGCCGCCTGAAGGGCAGGAATATGAGGCAGTTGCAGTGTAAGTGCAAGTTGTTTTGTCAGCAGAGAGAGTATCACCAGATTTGCAAGTGTAAGTTCCACCAAATATTCCAGGACTTGCAGCTAAAAAACCACCCAGATTTGATGGTATGGTAACCCCTGAAATAGAAGCTGGTGAGGCAAACGCATATGCCGGATTAGTACAAAGAGAAGGAGAAGTTTTTACGAGTGCATTTTCATCGAAACACCCTACACGTGGTATCTGTCTAATATCCTCAAAATAAGGAATGGCACCAGAAAAAGTTGAGTCTGCGGCATACCCAACTAAACTTCCTCCGCAAAAAGGAGGGATTTCATCATTATAACCACCAAAACCAGCAAGTGTGGCACATCCATGATTTAAAGATGTAATTTTATACACAGGTTTGTTATAATTAACTCCTGCCGTAAATATCGGCGCATAGCTGCACATTGACCCACTAATTATTCCCCCACTCGGACAAGAATAATTCACAGTCGCGGCATAATTAGCCCTTGCATCAACTGACAGCAAAAAAACCAGCCCGCTCAAAAAAATAGCAACACCAAATACAAGCAGAAATGTTTTTTTATTTTTTCCGCCAGCGGCGGATCCGCCGCTGGCGGACATTTTTTCATTTTTCATCCTTGTTTTATAAAGAAGTTTAATTAATTTTATTATACCACAGAAAGAGAGTTACACGCATAATCCATTAAAACAAAAAGACAGGAATTTTCCCTGTCTTTTTAATCACATAAACCTTATTTCTTAATCAAAATCTCAACTGCATTATTTTTTTCATCCACTTTGATACTCACCATTGATTCTGATTTCAAGATACTTAGATTGCTCAATTGTTCATCCCCTTCGGTGCGAACTGGGGTGGTTGAATTGATGTTTATTGCACTACCCTTACCATCAGCAAGTTCTATGTATACTTGAGTTGCATTGATTGAGCGAAGTTTTCCCGTAACAATGTTTTCTTTTTTTTCTTCAATTTGAGCTTGGGTGGTTGGTTGTTGGTTGGTGTTTTGTGGCAAAGCTGTTGTTTGAAGAGTTGGGGCAACCATTTTGTTTTTTTGGAAAAGGTATATTCCTAACAGTATTGTGGCTAGTGCGATGAGTATTACCAGAATGATTGCTTTTGTTTTTTGTGTCATTGTTTTTTTGCCTAGTTAAATTGTGATGCTTCACGTTACTTAACTAGAATTAATTTTAAATTTAATTAAATCTATATTTATTGTTTTTATGGGGATACCTCCCTCCAACCATTGATTGTGAGGGGCGCTGGGCATGCAGCACATTGAGTGGTAGATGAGACGCAAGAAGAACCACATTCGGAAAGGGGCCTAATATTTCCTAGTGAACCAGTGCAATCATCTTTGGCGGTACAAATAGCTGTTGTAATATCCTGCTTGCCACAATCAGCAGCAAGGGAACAATCTACAGCATCGGGCAAGCTAATGCAGGTTTGTTGACTATATGTTTGAGGTTTTATGCCCGTGACCCATTGTATCCCATTAAAACAATTTGCATTGGAACAAATATCGGCAGCGCAAAGATTGTCTACTATGCAATTCTTTATGCCAGGAACCCAGCCGTCAGAAGCTATATCAAAACACAGCTGACCCATACAAGTTTCGACGGAACAATCATCATCAACAACAACTACACAATTTTTTGTTCCGGTGACCCAGTTGATGCCATTATGACAAACGGTTGTGCTGCAAGTGTTGGCTGCACAATTGTTGGGCACACAATTTTTCGTTCCAGTGACCCATTTAGTATTGTTGAAACACTGGGTATTATTGCAAGTGCTGGCTGCACAATTATTGTCAGCAGGTTGTTTTTGCGCACCACAAGATACAGGCACGCCATCTTGCCCTATACAGGACCATTCCCAATTACCAACCTCTGCAAGTGAACATGCTGCATAGGAATAATAACTAAGATCCTCCCAATCTAAACAAGGATCATTATATATAATTGATCCAGAGAGGGAGCTACTATTATCACAAAGACCAAGTGTTGGCGCAGATGTGAATATCCCACCATCACTTGATCCACAACCTGCTGTGGTTAATTTTTGGGCGCTGCAGGAAGCGGTTGAGCCCCCACCTGTTCCAATACAAGACCAAGTCCAAGGACCAGAACCAGAGAGACCCGAAAATGAACCCTTAAGACAAAATTTAGAAAGTGTAAAGAATTCAGAAACAACTGGGGCAGAAGAAAAACCATCCCCATTTGCTGAACCACAAATACCATTTACCCATGGCTGAAATTGTTCCACGTAAGAGAAGCAATCCAGGTTATTTCCATTTATAACTTCGTAATTAATATTTCCCGGAGCAGCTGATCCACAACCCCATTCCCATGCATAAGTTCGATATTTCCCAACCTTGGGTGTGCTTGGATATCCAACATCGCAAAGATTGGCAGTTGGTGGTGAACCAGGCCAGATATATCCACCATTTGGAAGAGTGGGGTCAATAGGATGTGTCACGGAAGCTTTCCCACATTCTCCAGCACTAACATAGTCCCACTTTACAACAAACAATAAAAGGAGGACGAGAAAAAATACGAGGTATTTTTTATTTTTCATTTATTTTAAATTAATTTTAAGCATATTTATTATACCACAAAATAAACAAATTTATAAATCAATTTACAAAGTTATGCACAGTTTTTGCAAAAAATCCCAGCCGCTACTGGCTAGGATTTTTGAAGTATTGAAATTTTTTACTTTATAACCTTACAAACTTTTCGACTTGATGAATTTATTTTACTATTTTTCCATCTTCCGTCTAATAAAAGCCGGGATTTCAAGTTCATCATCATCCTCTTGAGTTTTTGTTTCAGCAATAGGACTGATTGAGCGTGGTTGTATTTTATCTTCAATAATCATTTTCGGTTCAAGGATTTTTTTAACGGGAAACGTGATTGATTCTTTGAGTTCCTCGCTTTCCATTTTTTCTTCTTTTTCAGCAATCGTTTCATGAGATGCCACACCAGCCCTTACTCGATTAAGAAGCGGATTTTCAACGACGCGATCAGCATCAAAACCTGTGGCCACCACTGTAACGTGAATTTCACCTTTTTTAACTTGATCATCCACCACCGCTCCAAAGATAACTTTAGCATTAGGATCAACACTTTCCGTGATGATGTTGGCAGCTTCATTAATTTCAAGCATTCCAAGGTCACTTGAGCCTGAGATATTGAAAAGCACGCCTTTGGCACCATCAATTGAAAGTTCGAGCAACGGACTGTTGATTGCAGCTCGAGCGGCCTCTGCAGCTCTATTTTCGCCGCTAGCGATGCCAATACCCATCAGAGCCGATCCAGAGTCTTGCATAATTGCGCGAACGTCAGCGAAGTCCACATTAACAATTCCGGGCTTAGTAATAAGATCTGAAATTCCTTGCACGCCTTGTCTCAGAACATCATCCACGATTCTAAAGGCGTTAATAAGGGTTGTTTTTCTATCAATAATCGAAAGTAATTTATCATTAGGAATAGTAATAAGCGTATCAACTCGGTCCCTGAGATTTTGCAAACCTTCTTCTCCAAGATTCCTTCTTTGAGCTCCCTCAAAAGAAAAAGGTTTAGTCACAACAGCAACTGTCAGTGCACCCAATTCTTTGGCTGTTTCAGCCACAACCGGAGCAGCCCCTGTTCCCGTTCCTCCACCCATACCAGCACAAACAAAAACCATATCAGCGCCCTTAAGCACATCTTGAATTTCATCACGATTCTCTTCAGCTGCTTGTCTTCCAATTTCAGGATTCATTCCTGCGCCAAGACCTTTGGTAAGATTTTTTCCAATATGTACCTTTTCTGAAGCCTTTGAGTGATGAAGGGCTTGCGCATCAGTATTGATTGCAACAAATTCAACCCCTTTAATTTTAGAGTCGATCATCCGACTGATTGCATTGTTTCCAGAGCCACCAACACCAACAACCTTAATTCGAGCAAATGTTTCAATATCCGGTTTGATTTCTGCCATATTTTTACAATAGTTAGCGTCGTAAGATCGCCAAGCAATTAATATAAATTAGATTTTCCTGAAATTGCACCCTTTTATTTTTGCTTTTTATTGTTTCTTTGAACTGCTAAAATTCTGCTTATATTGGCATATTTCCTAGTTCTTTAATCTATCACAGCTCTAGCGACTATGTCAAACCCCGTAAAATTTTAAGTTTTTAATCCCAATAATTGCTCACTATTTATCCATCAAAACCAACGTATTTTAAAATATATATCCGTAAAAATTTCCAACAGGGTCAAGCCTAATAGAATATTAGGGTAGAAATTTTTTAAACCATTCCCGAGCTTTCTCAACGCCTTCCCCAGTTCCCCTTTTAAATATATCAACTGTTTTAGAATTCAAGAAGCTTTCACTGGAAGACATTGTGTCTTGTTGTTCTGACCACAAAACAAGACCAGCAACAGTGGCAAAGGAAGGATCATTCACTTTATTGAGCACACCACCTAATCCTAAAGGGAAACCTATCTGCACAGGTAGGCCCAAAATTTCCTTTGCCAGATCCGCGGTGTGTGTCATCTTTGCACCACCACCCACCAACACGGCACCAGAAGGAAGAAGTCCCGCCTTGCCAATCAATTTTAATTCTTTTTGTACAAGTAAAAATATTTCTTCAAATCTTGCTTCAATAATTTCCGCAATATGATAGCGCGAAACAACACCTTCTTCTTGCGAATCAATCTGTGCAAGATCTATGCCTTCTTTCTTATTAGTGTCGCGACAAAGTGCACTTCCATATTCAAGTTTAATTTTTTCCGCCACTTCAATTGAAGTTCGCAGACCAATAGCAATATCATTTGTGATATGCCCAGCACCCACGGGAATTATTGCAGTGTGCACAAGATCACCCTCTTCATAAACTGCCAGTGAGGTTGTACCTCCTCCTATATTAATAAGAACAACCCCTAATTCCTTTTGTTTTTTACTAAGAACGGATTTAGCTGCAGCCAGGGGTTCCAGCACAAGATCATCAATTTCAATATTGGCTTGATAAGCACACTTACTGATATTCTTTATATGAGTAGAACTACTTTCAATCACCAATGCATCTACCTCCAATCGCACACCTTTCATACCAATAGGATCCTTGATATTATCTTGATCATCCAGTCTATATTTTCTGGCCAACACGTGCACGATTTCCCTGTTCATTGGCAATGATATTATTTGCGCCTCTGAAATAACCCGATTAATATCATCTTCAAGCACCTCCCCATCAGCTTTTCCAATAGCGATTACACCCTTAGAACTTTGAAATCCAATATCTGATCCTCCAATATTAAAAATTGCCTTCTTCACTTGAACACCAGCCATATGTTCTGCCTTTTCAACAGATTCATTAACGGTTTTTATCACATCTTCAACATCAATCACAACCCCTCGCCTAATACCAAAGGAAGGAATCACACTAACACCAATAACACGAGGATTTTCCTCGCCCCTAGAGCGTTCAGCAATAATTGTACGCACATTTGTCGAACCAATATCTATCCCGACAACTATAGAATTATTATCCCTAGCCATAATATTAAAAATCTCTAATTACTAATCTCTAATTACTAATAAAATCCCAATATCAAATGCCTAAATTTCAAATTCAAGCACTTGGAAATTAATTAGAAATTTCTTTTTTCAACACCCTGCCTTCAATTTATTATATATGAATTGCCAAATTCTTGCAAAATGATTCTTTCCATGTCCTAGTAGAGTGAAATCGTCACAATTAATTCTTTAAAATAAGGGTAGAAAATGATTATTCCAACAATAACCGAAACAACCGCTGAAATCAAAACTACTGCCGCCATAAGATCTTTAATCAATCGTGCATATGGATGTATTCTTGGTTTCAAGATATCCACCACTCTTTCAAGCACAGTATTTGTAAGCTCAGAAATCAAAACCCACATAATCATTAAAAGTAAAATAACAGCCTCCCAATTTTTCACCTTAAAAACAAAGACGAGACCCAGCACCAAAAATGCGAACAGAAGTTCAATACGGAAATTTTTCTCATGGACTATGGCATATTTGATTCCATCCAATGCATGTCTCAAACTTTTTTTAAATCTTCTCAGTTCTTCGTTCATATAAATAGCTTCTTAAGTATTAGCTTCTTAGCTAATTAACTTAATTAATTTATAATAATTATTTTTTATTTTTGCTAGTTACTAAATTTTCCGCAACCTGCTTTTGAAATGCAAACATTTTCTTGCTATGTTCAAAACCAAGTAAATGCAAAATCCCGTGCGCTGTAATATACGTAATTGCGAATTCCATCGATTCCCCATCTTCATCAGCATTGCGCTCAATGTAAGTTGGACACAAAATCAGCTCTCCAATAAATATAAACTGCCCATCAATTATTTGTTTTTTTTCGCAAAGAGCTTTTGTCGATTCATATTCACAAAAGGAAAGGACATCAGTGGCCGAATCTTTTTTTCGATATTGACTGTTCAATTTTTGAATTTCATCTTCGCCAACCAGAGCAATACTAAGTTCCAAAGTTTCATTTTCAAGACAGTTCAAACCAGCCAGCGCAAGTGAACGTTGAAAAATACCCATAAATTTTTTCTTAGAAAATTTATAAGTTGTTTTATTATTTACTTCAAGAATAAATTTCATTTAAAGCAATAGTGAGAAAATTGGAGCAAGGATACCTTTTATTTTTTCACTTAAAACAAATCTCATTGGTGCTGGGTCAAAAGTTGCAATTGTTTTTCCGTGACAAAAATAAAAAGTATCCGAGCGACAATCATCAAGCACTTTTTTCAAGTAATTGTTTTGCAATTTCGCGCACAACATTTCCATCAGCCTCTCCTTTCATTTTTCCCATAGCTTGTCCCATAACTTTTCCCAAATCACCAACACCTGTTGCGCCCGTTTGAGCAATCACTTCATTAACCAAAGCTGCAATTGCTTCATTGGAAAGTTGCGCTGGCAAATATGGAACAAGAATATCAAGTTCCAACTTTTCTTTTTCAGCCAAGTCTGGTCGGCCGCCCTCTTCAAATTGACGGATACTGTCTTGTCTTTGCTTAACCGCGCGTGAGATAACCTCCAAAACTTCCGCGTCATCAAGTCCAGTTTCTCGTTTTTTCTTTTCTATTTCAGTGTTTTTAATAGCACTATCAACAAGACGCAAAGTGTCACGACGCAGCGTGTCTCCACTTCGCATTGCATCTTTAAGATCTGTTGTAATTTTTTCTTTAAGTGACATAATACGAATACACGAATTTATGCGAATGATACTAATACGCAAAAGACGCGAATAGACAAAGTTAATAAAACAAGTTTACGAATGATGGATAACACTAATACGCGAATTTATGCGAATTCCGCGAATATGCAAATGACGCGAATATTCGCAACATTAGTGTATTCGTGTATTAGCATCAATTAACATAATTCATATCACTGAACATCATTCGTATCACGTTCTACATTTTTCGTTTGATGTTTTTCAAAGCTTCATCGTCAAATTTTCCAAGCTTTTTCAGCTTATCAATTTCTTTACGAATTTTAACTTTATATAATGCTTCGTCGCGTTTTTCTGTTTTACTTTTCTCATCGTTCTTAAATCTGGTTCGACGAGCACGAACAAGCACACCACTTTGCTGAATTTTACGAGAAAATCTTCGCATTAAGCTTTCTGTTGTTTCTTTATCCTTTTTTTGTACTCCAATCATAGAAAAACCTCCTCTCTATAGTTTATGATTACTTATCTATAAAAGAGCATTAGCTCTTTTGTTGTTGTCGCTCGCTCGGAAATAAAAGCACTCTCTTACTTCACTCGCTCCGCTAAACAATAACATATCATATTGTACTGAAAAACTCAAATAAGTCAACCATACAGCTTTGGCTGAAGTTATAAAGTTTATAAAGTTACAAGTTTATAAAGTAAATACGAAACCTTATAACCTTACGAACTTTAAAAACTTTACGAACCCTTTTCTATTTCCAATCAACCTCCAGTGGCCTTATCTCCTCATGCAACGCCGCTCCACCAATTAAGTGCAAATGAATATGGTCAACTTCCTGGCCACCATGCTTACCAGTGCGAAAAAGCAATTTATAGCCATTCTCTGCAATATCAAGATCTTTGGCAATATTCCTGGCTGCAATTATCATATCCCCTAATAACTTTGCATCTTCAACATTAACGTCATTTATAGAAACAATATGTTTTTTGGGAATAATCAAGATATGCACAGGCGCAAGAGGATGAATATCTTTGAATGCAATAATTTCCTTGTTTTCAAAGACAATTTTTGCATCAATCTTTTTTTCGATAATCTTACAGAAGATACAATCCATAAAAATTAGTTGCAAGTTTTTAAAGTCGATTGATTCGCTTCGCGACATTTTCTAACTTTATAAACTTTATGAACCTTACGAACCTTATAACTTTTTTGCTTATTCTCCTTCGTGTGACACAACCACATTATTTTTCAAAATCTTTCTCACTGCAACAATAAGCCTTTCGTGATTCACTGTTTCTTGTGTGCCACTAACCATATCTTTGACAATCACAGTTTCATCCAACGCTTCTTTTTGACCAATAATCAAAGTGATTTCAACTCCAAGCCTATCAGCCACCCGAAGTTGTGATTTGAGAGAACCGCGTCCAAAACTTTCTGCAGTCAAAATTCCATTCTTTTGCAATTCAGCAAAAACATTCAAACTTTTTTTCTTAGCCAAATCTCCAAGTTGCGCCAAAAATACTCGTGGCTTAGGTTCAATATACATTTTCGCATGCACTCGCTTCATTTCCTGCACTAAGCGATCCATTCCAAGTCCAAATCCGATGGCCGGAGTGTGTTCTCCACCCAATTCCTCAATCAGA
>Ga0076173_138_pt1 | contig 6972 bp, 6 predicted proteins | sample RifGroD2_FD_67770 | JGI IMG/M metagenome (GOLD analysis project Ga0076173, IMG submission 67770) | Parcubacteria bacterium GW2011_GWD2_38_11
ATGCGTCAAAGCCTCAGCAATAAGTTTATCGCTTTTTTGAGCCTCTTTAATGGCAATATCAAAATAATGCTCAATTTCCTTATCAATGGCAACTTTTAAAGTGCCCAGCATTTGCTGAAAATTCATATTTTGGCAATTAATATCGCTTAGTCACAGTTCTTTTTGATTTTTCAATTGTATCATTATAGACGAAAAAGGCAAGGAAAGCTCTTGACCCCGTTAGAAATTTCACAAGTATGTATTCTCAAACATTTTGAATCAAGAAAAAAGTCTAAATGTAAGTTAAAAGTAGAATTTTGAAATTTCTAACGGGGTTGACAAAACAACACTTTTAGAGTACTATTACAAATGGCTTAAATAAGCTGATGTTCTTATTATAAAAATTCAAGGAGGTAACAAAGGATGCCCCACCCAAAAATGTATGCGGACGCGCAAGAAAAAATTGAAAAAATTCTTAGCGAGATGAAAACTGAACATTCTTACAGTTTAGCCGAAACGTTTTACAAGATAATAAGAGTTGAAGAAGAACTACTTATCCTTGAAATCCACAACGCCCTCAAAGAGTTGGTCCAAGAGCAATACAATCTAGTTGGATCTGGCCACAATGAAATAAAATTCATTAAAAAAGAGGACAATCAATGGGAATTAATCATTGAATCCGGTGGCGTCGAATCTCATTTTTTTGCCAGATTACTTGAAATGGTTTCCAAGAAACTTAATGAGGGGAAAAACGATCGGATCAATGAAGGGAAAGAGGTCATCAAATCAACTTTCGAGAAGGTTATGCTAGAGGTTGATCTGAGCAGAAAGTATCCAACACGCATCTGGTACAAAAAGGGTATGTACTACATCCTGATCAGAACAAATGGAACGAAGTTAACGTTCCAAAACAAATACCCTAAACGTTTGGCCGAAGAAATCAAAGATAAATTGCCGGGATTTATTGAGGCATTAACAAAAAAATAGCCAAAAAAAGGGATTCGTTCAACAGAGCGTCTCCCTTTTTTCATACCAAAAATCCCCACTTGCGCAGGGATTTTTGTTTCGTTTGTATCGCTACGGAGAATCGAACTCCGATTTCCAGGATGAGAACCTGATGTCCTAACCGTTAGACGATAGCGACATACGCGCACATAACTACGTATGTAATTTACAATTTCCAATTCCCCTTAGCCCCTGGCCGGACAGGCAATTTCCAAACAAAAGGAAGTGGCAATATTTAAAAACCGCAACAATCAGTAGTTTAACATAGATAATAAAATAATCAACAGGCAAAAGAAAAAACCCTTGGCATTTTTATATTCTCATTTGAGAAATAAATTGCGCCAAGGGCTTGTATTGAATGCTGTCGCACAATGCTCATACTGAACACTCCTTTATAACCTTTTTGGTTTTTCTGGCATGCATAAGGAGCTCGCGAAATGAGCAATAACGGATAAGGGCGGAATTTCGCAATATGCCCTTCATTTCCCTGATAAAACTACGTGTTTTTTCTGACATAATTCTCACTTCCTTTCTCGCGTTTCACTACGCGATTGTTGTAAAATAACTATTTAAAATAACAGAAGACAACTCCCATCCGGAAACTGTCTTCTGTTTTCAAAGCAACAAAAATGCACCTTGACCATTTATCCCGTGAAATTTGCTTTTGGCAAATGCGAAGCTATTTCACTGGAAAACCTTATTTACTTGTATATTTATATACTTTTATTATACTCCTTTTTTAACAAAAAGTCAATTTAAATTGATGATCTGTGGATAACTCAAAAATTAAGGCTGCACAAAAGGCTTTTTTCGCCATTCGGCTGACTGACGACACAAAAGATTTTCCCTTTCGCCTTGATTTTCCAAGATTTTTTCCACAATTTTCTCCATCCGCATTCCTTGTGAACCTTTAACCAAAACGAAGTCACCTTCTTTGACCAGCTCTTGAACTTTTTCGCCAGCGCTTTCAGGGTCATTAAACTCAAAAATATTAGCTGGTGAAAATCCCAATTTGATCAATTCACTTGTCGCCTCTTTCATTCTTGTGCCAACAGCAATAAAAATATCAATCTTGGATGAAAATATTTTTTGAACAACTTCGCTATGTCCAGACCTTGTCAAATCGCCCAATTCCAACATATCACCCAACACTGCAATCTTGCGCTTGGCTTTTAATTGTTCAAGCACGCTGAGTGCTGCGAGCATAGACATTGGCGAGGCATTGTAAGTGTCGTCAATAACGAAACTTCCAGCCTTACCAGAGAGCAAGTTCATCCTCCCCTGAGGCGAACGAAATTTTTCAAGAGCATTAGCAATATCAACCAAATTTATTTTAAAAATAATCCCAGCAGCAACTCCTATCAATGCTGCATACACATAGTGCGCTGCTAAAATATTTCTTAATCTAATTGGAACATTCTTTCCATCATAATTTAATTTGAAACTTATACCTTCCGGTTTGTCTTCTTGATAATTATAAACAAGATTGGAGGCGTTAATATTAGCATCATCCGCCTGTCCAAAAGAAATAATTTGCGCTTTGGTATACTGACTCATTTTAAGCACATTTTCATCGTCCGCATTCAAAATAGCATATCCATCCTGACCAACCGCCTCAACCAAGACTCTTTTTTCTTTGGCAATATTTTCAACAGTTTTAAAAAATTCAATATGACTAAGTGAAACATTTGTAACAATGCCCACCGTTGGCTGAATGAAAGACATAAAATATTTCATATCGCCCGGACGGTCCACGCCAAGCTCTAACACCAAAATTTCTGGATATCTTGGAGATATAACTACAAAAAGCCACTTGATAAATACCCACAACCATTTGAAAATATTCCTGCCACCACTATCTGCTCCAATAATAGTCAGGGGTATTCCTATTTCATTATTATAATTTTTTTGATTTTCACGGACAACATATTTGGAAGCAAGCACTGTAAAAACAGCGGCTTTGGTTGAAGTCTTTCCAACACTACCAGTAATCGCCACAATTTTAGGCTTGTGTCTTTTCAAGACAATCACCGCCATTGCGCCTAAAACCTTTTCCAAATAAATTATTTTCCTTGATTTCATCCCGCAGTAGAAATTCAAATGAGCTCTGCTCAAATAAGATCTCAAATTATATATTAAGCTTTATTTATATTATATGCGATTATCCGGTAGCCGTAAAAATTACTTTTGAATTTTTACGCCGAATTGATATTGATCAAATTTTATTTGTCTATATTATATACTACATCATTCAAAGGATTTTGTTTAGTTATCTCTTTTAATCATCCTTATTTTTCTTATCTGAGCTGCTTGTTTTTATTTTTTTCTCATCAGTGTCTGTGGCTGTTAACTCTGGTGCCAAGGCTGCCTTATGTCTTGTACATCGAACTGGTTGTTGGATCTTCTGTTGGCTTTACTTTATAATATTCCAATAAAAACTTCATTATTTTTCCGAAAGCCGGTGCTGCTGATGTTTCTGCCCACTCAACACCCTTTGGATTTACTATTTTTACCAATATAACAAATTTGGCATCATTTGTAGGAGCATAGCCAGCAAAGGAACCAACATTCATTCCCTCTTCATATCCCCTTGACCCAGACTTGGCAACCTGAGCTGTCCCAGTTTTTCCTCCGACCAAATATCCCGGGACATCGGCTTGTTTTCCGTGACCATTTACTACAACAGATCTAAGCATCTGCGAAACTTGCTGAGCAGCATTCTCGGTGATAACTTGACGCACCTCCTGAGGCTGTATTTTTTCACTGCGCCCATCAGAATAACGGATTTCATCAACAATTTGTGGCTTCATCAATGTACCCTTGTTGGCAAGAGCTCCAAACGCTAAAACAAGTTGAATTGGCGTCACTGAAATACCTTGACCGAAAGAAGCTGTAAAAAAATTGATTGTTGTTTTTGGATTAAGCAAATTTCTGGTGTTGCCTGGAACTTCTCCCGGCAATTCTATGCCAGTTTTTTGCCCAAAACCAAATCTGCTAACATAATCGGCAAAATTTTTGTTACCAACAAGTTTTTCAATATAAATTACCCCGGTATTTAATGATTTTTCCAAGACTTCAGTCATTGTTTGAACCCCATTGGCCTTTAAATCAGAATTGCGAATAGAATATCCAGCCTCAACCACAACTCCCGTGTCAACGTATGTGGTGTCTGCATTTATCTTTCCATCATCAATACCTATCGCTTCAGTAAAAGCCTTGAAAACCGATCCTGATTCATATGGCTCACTTACTGCAGGATTGCTAAAGCGAGAAATATCCTCGGTCGAAGAAAATTCATTCGGATTAAAACTTGGCTGATTTGCCAACGCTAAAATTTTTCCAGTTTTTGGATCCATCACCACCGCTGTAGCTTTATCCGCACTAAACTTCTCCATTGTTTCCTTGAGAATTTTTTCCACCTCAAATTGCACCGTGTGATTTATCGTTAAAATAAGATCTCCACCATTTTGAGCCGCCTGAACTTCTCTGTCTGAAACAGGTATCCATCTTCCACGTGCGTCACCTTCTTGACTGCGAGAACCAGAAACACCTTTCAGTTTATCCTGCCATGCTGCCTCCAAACCATACATTCCTTTTTGTTCATCGCCGTTTGAACCCACAAAGCCAACTGTTTGTGCGGCAAGTTCTCCTGCTGGATAATAGCGAAAATTCTCGCCAATCAAATACACTCCCGCAATTTTTGCATCCCTGATTTTTTGAACTTCCTCCTCTGAAAGTTTATGCTTTATAATTTCAAACATATCCTCAGGATCATCCAATTTCTCCTTGAGCATACTTTTGTCCAAACTCAATATTGAAGACAAATTCTCAATTGCGTTTTCCAAATCCTTCATTTCACGTGGAACAGCATACGCCATTTGCAACTCCCTATTTACAGCTATCGGGTATGGCTGATTTTCATCTTGCAGAAAAATTTCCCCACGCATTGCCTGAAGTTTTGTCTTGGTGTTATGCTGATTTTCAGCAATTGAAAGGTACACGTCGTGCCTTGCAACTTGAAGTATATACAATTTAACCAAAATGGCTGCAGCAAAAAGTAAAATTAAAAAAACCAAACCATCAATCCTCCAGTTTTTTTCTGAAGTTTTTTGATTTGGATTTCTGCGTTTTATAACGTTCACCTTATTCATATCAGCCTATTTCTATTGCCGCTTAACTGCTCAATTTTTACGGTCTTTCGTCACAACATCACCATAGGCAACGGATGGAATTTCTTCAAGATATCTAACACTAACAGCTGGAGACATATTCAACTGAATAGATGCTTCTTCGATACGATACAAGGATTTTAATTCTGCTTCTTTAATTTTAAGCGATTCATTATTTTTTTTCTGACTTGCAATTTCTTTTTCAGCATTGCGAATGGAAATACCTTTAACAGCTGTTTGATTTACTGAATAAATATAAAACAATCCAGAAAATGCCGCAGTCACAAGTACAACAAGCACCGGACTGATAAAACCAGCGGTGTTGGACTTTGAAGCCACCTTGAGCAGCTCTATTTTTCTTTTTGTTTTTGGTTGCCAAGTACAGGAATTTTTCCTGATGACAACAGTTCTTTTCATCATTTCTCATGGTTCCCCCCAGAGAAATAAAAAATTAATTACTCACAACCTACAACTCACAACCTACAACATTTTTAAATTAGAAATCAATCTCAATTTTTTGTTGTCAGTTGTTTGTTGTCAGTTGTAATGTTTATACCCTCTCTACTACTCGCAGCTTCGCACTTCGAGCGCGAGGATTGGACAAAACTTCATTCTCGCTAGGCACGATAGGCTTTCGCGTGATCAATTCAACAATTGGCTTTTGCTGGCAACGACACACTGGAAATTCTGGTGGGCAAATGCATCCCCTTGCATTTTCCCTCAGTGTCCATTTCACCAACGCATCTTCACCTGAATGAAAGGTGATGATCGCCAATCTACCATTTTTTTTCAAAATTTCAACTGCCTGAGAAAGAAACGAACCCAGTGCTTCCAACTCCTGATTCACTTCTATCCTTAGCGCTTGAAATGTTTTTGTTGCTGGATGTATTTTTTTTCTCTTATACACTCCAGGAACAGATCTTTCGATCACTTCCACCAATTCAATCGTATTTGAAAATGGTTTTATGCTGCGCTGAGCAACAATATTCCTCACGATCGAATGCGCATATTGCTCATCTCCGAATTCCTTGAGAATTCTGATTAAATCTTGCTCATCGTATGTGTTAACAATTTCTGCAGCGGTCATTCCCTTTGTCATATCCATTCGCATATCCAAAGGAGAGTCTCCCTGAAAACTTATTCCTCTTTTTTCATCAACAAGTTGATCCGACGAAATTCCCAAATCTGCCAAGATTGCATCGACTGAAAAAATATCAATTGAAGTTAGCCTATCTTTTAGGGCCGAATAATTATCATGAAACAATTTAATGTTTTCGTCATGAACCTCAGCACTTCCAACTTTCCAGCCAAAGGCTGGTCCGCCTTTGGCGGAAATTCTATCCTTAAAGCGATCAATGGCATCAATGTCCCGATCAAATGCAATGAGCTTTCCTGTTTTTCCAATTTTTTTAAGAACTTCCAAGCTATGTCCGCCACCACCCAATGTTGCATCAACAACAATCATCCCTTCTTTTAAATTCAATGCATCAATTGTCTCTTTCAGTAAAACGGTCGTATGAATAGTCATATCAGTAATAATTTCGAATTTTGAATTTTTAATTTTGAATCAAATTCTAATGACTTAATTCTTAATTCATTAAAACATTAACGCATTCATTCAAAATTCTAAATTCAAAATTCTAAATTTTTTATTAGTATATTCCCAGCTTTCCTAGTTGCTCGGCAATTTCGTCAGTATTTTCCTCAGCCTTTGTTTTATATATGTTCCATTTCTTTTCATCCCAAATTTCCAAGCGGTTGAAAAGTCCAGCCACAGTCACATTTTTATCCAAGCCAGCATATTCTTTAAGATATTCTT
>Ga0076173_135_pt1 | contig 5780 bp, 7 predicted proteins | sample RifGroD2_FD_67770 | JGI IMG/M metagenome (GOLD analysis project Ga0076173, IMG submission 67770) | Parcubacteria bacterium GW2011_GWD2_38_11
ACAGTTGAACTTAAAAACTGGATTGCGGATGAGCCGAAATTGCCATTAGAGGTAAATGTAAAAATAAGATACCGGCATCCTTTGGTGCGTGGTATAATAGCAAGACAAGAAACAAGAAACAAGAAACAAGAAACAAACAAAAAAGAAAATAATTTTTATATTGTTGAGTTTTTGGAAAAACAAAAGGCTGTGACGCCAGGGCAAAGCGCAGTTTTTTATGCGGATGACAATGAAGTGCTTGGAGGAGGAATCATATTATAGCCTGTAGGTTGTAGGAATTAGGCTGTAGTAAAATGCAGGATTTTTATTACCTAATTCCTAATTTCTAATTACTAACTCCTAAGCTTATGCAAATGGATCCTGAATTGTTGGAGCAGAGAAAAAAAATGCAGATGGAAATAATGCTCAAGGACTCTGATATGAAAAGAAATGAGCGTGCATTGATTGAGATTGAAGTTGTTATGCGAGAGCTTAAGCACAAACAAATTCAACTCCAGACAGAATTTGTTGTAAAAGAGAATCAATTTAAGCGATTGACTGCTGATCACGTGCAACTTCAAGCTGAGGTTATTAAGCTCAAACATCAGATGAATAATTTAGGGCGATAACAAATCAACTAACAACAAACAACACACAACTAACAATGAAATGCAGATTTTTTAAAAGTGGTTAGTGGTCAGTTGTAAGTTAAATTTATGAGAATATATTTAAAAGCATTTATTTTGAATCTTGCCAGAAATAATGAAGATATTTCAAAATCAAGTTTTATTCCGTCGCGTTTAAACCAAATTGAGCGAGAGATGAAGGCGGGAAGTATAACTTCTGATGAAGTTATGGTAAAACTCAGAGATGAAGACAAATTTCGCAAAGCATTTAACGTTGGAGATTGGAAGATGATTGAAAAAGAAGTTAAAAAGATGATCAAATAAGCTTTTTGATACAGAGCCTAGAACCTAATACCTAAAACCTAATACCTACCCATATGACTGCAAACGAACTTAGAAAAAAATATCTTGAATTTTTTGCATCCAAGGGGCATACTATTATTCCTTCGGCTTCTTTGGTGCCGCGTGAAACTGATGGTTCAACACTTTTTACAACTGCTGGAATGCATCCCTTGGTGCCGTATCTTTTGGGTGAGCAGCACCCAGGCGGCAATCGTGTTGCTAATGTGCAAAAATGTGTACGCACCGGAGACATTGATGATGTGGGAGACAATCGTCACTGCACTTTTTTTGAGATGATGGGAAATTGGAGTTTTGGAGATTATTTCAAAAAAGAGGCAATTGAATGGAGCTTTGAATTTTTGACTGATCCGAAATGGTTGGGACTTGATAAAAACAGATTGTACGTGACTGTTTTCAAAGGGGAGGATGGAATTCCTCGAGATGAGGAGGCAATTGCAACTTGGCAAAAAGTTTTTTCAGCCGCCGGGATGGAAGTTGAGGTTGCAGGCGAAGATGAAATAATCAAAAATAATGTGCGCATCATTCCACTAGGAACCGATGATAATTTTTGGATTGCAGGTGCAACTGGTCCGTGCGGGGGGGATACGGAAATGTTTTATGATATGCGTCCTGAGGAGGGAAAATTGGAGGGAAAATTCGGAGACCTCGTGGATAGTTTTAGAATTATGGAGGTTTGGAACAATGTTTTTATGGAGTTTAATAAAACAGTAGAGGGGAAATATGAAAAACTTGCCAAACCTAATGTTGACACTGGAATGGGTGTTGAGCGTACACTGACAGTGCTTGATGGTGAATATACGGTTTTTGAAACGGAATTATTTAAACCTCTTTTTGAAAAAATTGCTGAAATTTCAGGGTGTGGTTATCAGGATAGTGATGAAACAAAAAAAGCCTTTAGAATTATTGCTGATCATATTCGTGCCAGTGTATTTATGATTGCTGATGGCGTGACCCCACTTAATACGGGGGCTGGCTATGTTCTTCGTCGTTTGATTCGTCGCGCTGTGCGCTACGGAAAACTTTTGGGAATTGAAAAAGATTTCACAGTTAGTGTGGCTGAAATTGTCATTCAAAATTTTGGAGATTTTTATCCAGAACTCAAAAAACAAAGAGAAATTATTTTTGCTGAACTTAAAAAAGAAGAAGAGAAATTTAGAAAGACTTTGGAAAACGGCTTGCGCCAGTTTAATAAATTATCCAGCACTGCAATATCTGGAAAAGATGCTTTTGATTTATATCAAACATATGGTTTTCCATTGGAACTTACGATTGAGCTTGCAAAAGAAAAAGGCGTGATTGTTGATGAAAAAGAATTTGAAGAAGAATTAATAAAGCATCAAGACCTTTCCCGTACGGCTTCAGCAGGAATGTTTAAAGGGGGATTGCAGGATTCTGGAGAAGAAACAGCCAGATTGCACACAGCAGCGCATCTTCTTTTGGCTTCTCTTAGGCAAATTCTAGGCAATCACGTGTTTCAAAAAGGTTCTAATATCACGCCAGAGCGACTACGGCTCGATTTCTCGCATTCTGAAAAAGTAGCGCCTGAGCAGGTCATATTGATAGAAAACCTCGTGAACAGTGCAATAGATGCTAAATTGGACGTCTTGAGTGAGGAAATGACCTTGGAGCAAGCTAAGAGCGTCAATGCTATGGGGGTTTTTGAATCAAAATATGGCGAAAAAGTGACTGTATATTCAATCCTTAATAATGATGGCGAAGTGGTAAGCCGTGAAATTTGCGGAGGACCTCATATCAAAAACACTGGAGAATTAGGGCATTTCAAGATCCAAAAAGAAGAAGCATCAAGTTCTGGCGTGAGGAGGATAAAGGCAATATTGGAGTAATAAAATCCAGTCATCATCAATCTGTCTCCTTGTCTTAATGTTTGGGTTTTTGGATGACCGATGACTGATGACTTTTCACTTTATTGACATAGTTTTGGTTTTCGGTTATACTGATTTAGTAACTAAATGGCTTAAATTATACATAAAAAAATGTTGGCAATTATCAAAACAGGTGGAAAGCAATACAAAGTGGCTATTGGGGACAAGATCAAGATTGAAAAACTTGAAGGAGAAGCTGGCGCTGTGATTACTTTTGACGAAGTGCTTTTTATTGGAGATGAAAAGGATGCAAAAATCGGAACTCCTTTTATTGAAGGAGCAAAGGTTGAAGGAACTTTGGTTGAACAAGGACGTCATAAAAAAGTTTGGGGAATTAAACACAAAGCCAAGAAACGATATAAAGTTAAGTTTGGTCACAAACAACTTTTCACTGAAGTAGAAATCACGAAAATAGCTTAATTGAAAATCTTTTTAAAACACCTTGAGAAATCGAGGTGTTTTTTTATGGTTTTAATGTGGAATTTTTGCTAGCGCATTTTCTTTTTCGGCACGCTCTTGGCCGGAATATATGGCCAATCGCTCTTGATTGCTGTTTCGCAATCAACGGCCGAAAAAGAAAACGCACTAGCAAAAAATATGATAAAAATATTTTTGGATATTAAAAATCCCCGCGGAGTCCGTGGGGATTTTTTTGTTCTATTTTATAACTTCCAGTATTTTTTCTGGAAAAAAACTTCCGATAAGTTTTTCAATGAAGGAGATCTTCTCTGTTCCGCGCTTGATGCACGTTGAGAAATAGTAGTGAGCACCTTTGCCTGGAATTATTCTGTCTCCGATTAATTCAGAATGAATAGTGAGATCATCTCCGGGAAAAACAGGTCGCTGAAATCTCATTTTGCCGTCAGTGCCAACAATTGCTGGATTTCCTATTAAGCCAAAGTGAAGTTGCTTGAAAAGCAATGCTGAGGCGAGACACATAGCTTCATATTGCCAGTGACCAGGGAGAACTGGGTTTCCGGGATAATGTCCAATAAAATATGGATCATCGGGAACCGTTTTTTTGAATGCAATCAGCTCATTTGCATTTTTTGTTGGATTATAAAACGCTTCATCCAGGATTCCAATTGCCAGGTCTCGGTGTGGCAACAACATTTTTAGGTCCGCGGTGTCTAAAACGATGGGCTTGAGAATTTGAAGTCCATTTGAATTGTTCATTTTTCAACCTCCGTAGCCGAACATAGTTTTTGTTGGAAGAATTTTCTTGCGGAGGCTCCAGTATTACCGCAATACTCAGTAAGGGATCTCATCACGAGTGTTTCTTCTTCAGTAGTAAGTCCTTCTGATTTTACAGTAATTCTCTTGATTTCTCCATGCAACATGGGTTCATCATTGAGTATTACAAATGCAGGGTAAAGGAGTTTGCCAGTAGGTGTGGTTGCAGACGTTCTGCTGGATGCAATAATGTGGGTTGCTTTTTCAGGATCTCCGACCAGTAATGTTAGGATAGAATCTGCCATCAGCTTTGTACCTCCCATTTTTAGTTGACTATTGATTTATTGAATTGTTAAAGAAATAAGATTATAGCAAAACTTTGCGATTTGTCAATGCTTCTGAAAGAGTGAGCTCATCGGCATATTCCAAATCGGCACCAGTAGAAAGACCGCGTCCAAGACGGGTAATGCGTATATTTAAAGGCTGTATTTTTCTTTTGAGATAAAGTGCGGTTGCATCTCCTTCAGTAGTTGGGTTAGTGGCTAGGATAACCTCAGTAATTTTTTCGTTTTCAATGCGTGAAATAAGCTCAGGAATTTTGAGCTCTGCGCCAGAGTCTCCAACTTGAATAACGCCGCCAAGAACGTGATATAGTCCAGTGTATGCTTTAGTGCGTTCAAGTGAAATGATGTCGAGCGGTTCTTCAACAACACAGATAGAATGTTGATCGCGTCTTTCATCTTTGCAATATTCGCAAAGTTCACTTTCAGCAATATTGAAACATCTTTTGCATACTTTCATATTCTTAATCTCTAAAAGATTTTCTGCAAAGTCACGAATTTTTTCAATATCTTGTTTGAAAAGAAAAAGCACAAGACGTTCGGCCATTTTTGGACCAACCGAGGGAAGGGAAGCGAGATTCTTGATTAATTTTTGGAAAGCTTTAGGATACATACTTTTAAATATCAAATTCCAAATATCAAATGTCAAATAAATGACACAAATCCAAAAAAAGGTTAAATTTTTTGCATTCGCTCATTTAATAATTCATTTTTAATTTGAAATTTTTAATTTGAAATTTACTGCGGTTGCTGATGAATCTTTTCCAGTGACCTAAATGACGCGCTGTTTTCTTGGAAGAAGGCGCTGACTTCACCGACTGGACCGTTACGATGTTTGGCGATGATGATTTTTACAATGCCTTTGTTTGGTGTGTCGGGTTTTTCGCGATCTTCACGATATAGGAAAAGAACCACGTCAGCATCCTGCTCGATCGAACCAGATTCTCGAAGATCGGAAAGTTTTGGAATTTGTGGGGAGCGAGCTTCAACGGCGCGGGATAGCTGCGAAAGTGCAATGATTGGGATGTTAAGTTCACGAGCCAAGTTTTTGAGTCCGCGGGAAATTTCAGAAATTTCTTGAACACGATTGTCTCCACCGCGTCCTTCCATCAACTGCAAGTAGTCGATAATAATAAGTCCGAGGTTGTTGTCAGCTTGAAGACGACGTGCCATTGTGCGCATTTCCATAATGTTGGCGCTGGCTGTATCGTCAATAAATAATTTGGCCTCAGAAAGAATTCCCATTGCTTCGCCGATTCTTTGAAAGTCATTATTTTCACCTTCACTATTAAGTCTTCCAGTTCGAAGACGCCACAAATCAACATTAGCTTCAGCGGCAAGCATACGATCTACGAGCTGATCGGCTGACATTTCCAATGAGAACATGGCTACTGCTGCATTTTCTCGAACAGCCA